>Ga0194116_10000717_pt1 | contig 54615 bp, 45 predicted proteins | sample TA2MahsurfametaG_4_FD_148617 | JGI IMG/M metagenome (GOLD analysis project Ga0194116, IMG submission 148617) | Freshwater microbial communities from Lake Tanganyika, Tanzania - TA2015008 Mahale S9 surface | ecosystem: Environmental > Aquatic > Freshwater > Lake | place: Tanzania: Lake... | reverse complement strand
ACCCTGATGAGGTTCGGCAAGGGAAGATCGCCAATCCCTCCGTGCATATCGCACTCAATCAAGTCCGTCGGGTCGTCAATAAATTGATTGACCGATACGGAAAGCCCACCGAAGTGGTCCTAGAACTGACGCGGGATCTCAAATTGGGTTGGAAGCGCGCTCGTGAAATTGAGCGTGAACAAAAAGATCGACAAGATGAAAACGAGGCACTAAAAGAGGAACTCAAAAGTTTAAATGTCGGCCTGTCCAACGATTCAATATTACGGCTGCGATTATTTCGGGAGCTTGCAGCGGGCGACGGATTAACAGCCCGCTGTATTTACTCGGGCGAGACGATCAGCCTGACAAGATTGTTCTCGGGCGATGTTGAGGTGGATCACATCCTGCCCTACAGCCAAACGCTGGATGACTCAATCGCAAACAAAGTGTTGTGTATGACTTCGGCTAACCGAGTCAAGGGTAATCAATCTCCGTTCCAAGCGTTCGGCCACTCCCCTATCGGATACGACTGGTCCGCTATCTTAGATAGGGCTGCCTCGCTGAAACGAAATCGCCGTCGTCGATTTGATGAAGACGCACTGAGTCGATTTCAAGAAGAAGGCGGCTTTCTTGCGCGGCAGCTAACCGATACGGCGTATATGTCCCGCATTGCGCGAGAGTATTTATCGTTTGTTTGCCCACCCAACAGAGTATGGGTGACGACCGGACAATTGACGGCAATGCTTCGGGGCAAATGGGGTCTCAATAAACTGATTTCAGACGGCGAGGATAAAAATCGACTAGATCAGCGTCATCACGCCATTGACGCGACGGTGATTGCTTGCGTGGATCGTTCGTTGGTTCACAGAGTCGCTCGTGCTGCCGAAGCATCTGCTGACAGACGTGCGGGTCGTTTGATCGAATCACTCGATTATCCATGGCCGACTTTTCGAGACGGGTTAGAGCATGCACTGACTAAGATGGTCGTGTCGTATCGACCTGATCACTCGCCCGCGGCCGCACTTCATAACGATACTGCTTACGGTCAAGCCGGGACAGCTATGGTGCCTGTTGGGCATCTCGTGAAGGGCGAGGTCAAAAGTTATGTTCGGATCTTATCTCTGGTGGGGGAAAAGTCTGGGAAGTTTCTCGAGCATGTCGTCGATCAGAGTATCGGTATGCGTCTCGCGCAAATTGCCGATTCTGCAGGTTCAGACAAAAAGGCCTATCAGGCGATGCTAGAGAAGTTCGTTTCTGACACAGGCATCAAGCGAGTTCGGTGGCAGGAAACACTTTCAGTGATCCCGTTGGTTGATGACCGATCTGGTACTCCGACCAAGTTTGTTAAGGCTGACGGGAATTACTGCATTGAGATATATAAAGATCCGAGCGGCAAATGGTCGTCCGAAATAATTCCCACTTTTACCGCGAATCAACCGCGCTACGCGGCGTTCATAAAGTCACCTGAGTATCGCACCAGAACTTTCAGCGGCCAAGAATTAGTGATGCGCTTGATTGTGAATGACATGGTGAAGGTCGGCAAAGGTAACTCCTCGGTGCTGTATCGCGTACAGCAGTTATCGGCAGGTCGAGTTATCCTCGCCCATCATTTGGGGTCTGGGGATCTGACTCGCAATGACTTTTCTCTCAAGGGCGTGAAGACGTCGCTTTCGTTGAGCGCCGAAGGACTCAAAAAGGCACATGGGAAGCGCGTGTTTGTCGATGAAATCGGTCGTGTCTTGGGATGACGCCGCGTGCAGGCTCAAGTAGTTGAGGTAGCAACGCCCGGTAGGTTTTTGTCAGTAGATCGTGGATTTCTATGCGTAGCAGAAAGACAAGCAGAGGTCGCGAGGCTACCGCTAGATGATATTGCGGCTATCTTGATCACTACGCCCGGCGCGAGTTTTTCAACGAGTTTAGCGGCTAGTCTGGCGGAGCGCGGCACACCGCTGGTTATCTGCGGTCGGAACTTTCGACCTACGGCGATATTGTGGCCCCTTGAGCAGCATCATGAGCAGGCGCGACGCTTTCAGTCACAGATCAGGCTGAGTAAACCAAGAAAAAAGAATATTTGGCAGCAAGTAGTGCGTGCGAAGATATTAAATCAATACTCAAGTTTGACTTCGCTGGGTCTTTCCCTCCCGATCTTAAAAAGACTGGCGAAAGAAGTGAAAGTCGGTGACCCAAACAATATTGAGGCACAGGCGGCTCGGTACTACTGGCCGACACTGTTTGGCAGCGCATTTCGACGCGACGTTGATATGGAAGGTATTAATGCGCAACTTAACTACGGTTATGCCGTTGTTCGAGCAATGGTTGCGCGGGCAGTGTGCGCTGCGGGACTTCATCCATCCTTTGGTGTTTTTCATAGTAATCCAAAGAACACGTTCCAGTTGGTCGATGATTTAATGGAGCCGTTTAGACCGATTGTGGATTACTACGTTGCGGGACTTAACGGCGAGGAGGGAGTCTCGCCAGCGGTGAAGAAGCGCCTCGCTTCGGTTCTTGAGCATGAGTGCGAAACGGGTAAAGAGCAAAGTATTCTTGCTCAAGCAGTACACCGATATATGCGGAGCTATATCGAGGTCGTTATCGGGCAGACCCCAAAAATAGAATTCCCGATTTTGCTCATGCCCAGCGTGGATGGTCGGTAAAGTTTGTTGAGTGGACTACGCATCGTGTGGTTGATGTGTATGTTTGATCTCCCCGTCGGAACGCCTGATGAAAAACGCGATGCGGCCGACTTCAGACTGGGACTACTCGATCAAGGATTTCTGATGAGTCAGTTTTCGGTGTATCTAAAATATTGTCCTAATAGGGCGGCCGCAGATGCTGTGGTCAAGCGGATAGAGCGGATTTTACCGGAGGGCGGGAGGGTGGATATTCTGCTGGTTACCGATAAGCAGTACGGGGAGGTAAAGTCCTATCGGCGAAGGGCTAAACAACCGCAAAAAAACGGTCCTGAGCAGTTCGTTTTGCTTTGACTAGACCCCTTTCCATGAACGCTCAGAGTTGGCGTTTGTCTATAGTAATCAGCTAGTTGTACGGCCTCAGAGAGTAGCAGATCAGGAATTGCACACTCTCGGAAACCACGCACCGCGGGCACCGATCGACGAAGCGGAGAGTAGCAGATCAGGAATTGCACACTCTCGGAAACCGTGCGGCCGAGGTTAACCTTGCGACTCTGAGAGTAGCAGATCAGGAATTGCACACTCTCGGAAACTCGAGGAACTCGGAATTGCTGACCATCTGAGAGAGTAGCAGATCAGGAATTGCACACTCTCGGAAACTCCACCGGGGCGGTGCTTTTCGCTGTTCTCGAGAGTAGCAGATCAGGAATTGCACACTCTCGGAAACTACAGATCGATGCTTCTTGATGTTCGCAAGAGAGTAGCAGATCAGGAATTGCACACTCTCGGAAACCGAAGACTCGGACGGCCTTGAATGACGACGAGAGTAGCAGATCAGGAATTGCATACTCTCGGAGGATACGCAGCGCGCCACTGACCGGCCCGTCTTCTTTGGTCCAGATTTGATGTCAGTTTACGCCGCCCTGCAATTCAGCGCAGTTGTCTGAGGCACGAGGGCTAGCCCTCGTGCCTCGGGCGCCGGGGGGCGGTAGCCCAGCGCGCTGTGTGGTCTCACTCGATTGTAATGTTGTCGCCATTGCTCGATCAGTACCTGTGCTTCACGTAGCGTGTAGAAAATCTCGCCGTTGAGCAACTCGTTGCGCAATTTGCCATTGAAGCTCTCGCAAAATCCATTCTCCCAAGGGCTGCCGGGTTCGATGTAGATCGTTTTGGTGCCGAGGTTGCCGAGCCAGCGTCGCAGCGACTTCGCGACCATCTCAGGACCGTTGTCGCTGCGTATGTGCTCGGGTATTCCGCGCTCGGTCATCACGTCTGCAAAGATATCGATCACATCGTTAGCTCGAATTCTGCGCGCCGGATAAATCGCCAGAGACTCTTTGGTGTACTCGTCGATCAACGTCAGGATCTTGATGGGCCGACCGTCATCGGTCCGGTCCATCACAAAATCCCAGCTCCACACGTGATTACGATGCAGCGGTCGCAATCGCACACAGGACCCATCGGCGAGCCACAGCCGGCCCCGTTTGGGCTGCTTCTTTGGCACGCGCAGGCCTTCCTGCTTCCAGATGCGTTCGACCCGCGATCGGCTAACGTCCCAGCCCTCCTGCCACAGGAGACCCGTGATTTGCCGATAGCCATAGCGGCCATAGACCGAAGCCAGGCGAATGATCGCCTGGCGCAGCGGTGGCTCGTCCTCGCGGGGCTGCGGCGCATATCGCACCACGGAACGGCTAATGCCCAACGCTCTGCAGACTCGTCGCTCTGAATAACGGTGCTTGGACCTCACCAGAGCAATCGCTTCTCGGCAGCGCGTCGGGCTTAGAATTTTCCCTCGGCGACTTCCTTCAGAATGATCTTGTCGACTGTTAGCTCGGCCACCGCTTTCTTCAGCCGGGCGTTCTCAGCCTCCAGATCGCGCAGCCGCTTCGCCTGATCGATCCGTAGACCGCCGTGGGTCTTGCGCCACCGGAAATACGTCTTGTCCGTGATCCCGATCTGTTTGGTCGCATCGGCCACGGTACGACCTTGGCCGATCAAGACATCGGCCTCGCGCAGCTTGTGGATGATCTCTTCGGTTGTATATCTCTGCTTGGGCATCTTCCAAGTCTCCTGTTCACCATTTTAGGGAACATCAACCTGGACCAGAAATCCCGGGTCACGTCAAACACTGGACCAATCAAAGCGGGCTGGACACAGCCCTTTCTTCATGGCAGAGAGATTGTTTTCGCGGGTCATGTTCTGAAAGCCAGTACCTTTTGTCGTAAAGGTACATGTTCATGAAATGGCCGTCAAGCGAGACGACTTGCGCTGCGGCGGCAACCGTAATTGAATGCGGCTTGCAGTTTGTGACGATGTTCCGGGCTGCAGCAGAGCAACAAAGATCGGGGAGGAAATTCATGTCAGCCAACAAATTGCTGGTCGCGGCGTTCGTCGCCAGTGTTCTCGCCACGGCGCCGTCGTTTGCGCAGCAGGCCGGTGGAATCCGCGGCAAGGTTTCGGTGGAGGCCGCAGGAGGCTCCCCGTCCGGAATCACGGTTACCGCCGAGAGCGAGGTCATGCCGAAGGCGCGTTCGGCGACCGTGCGACCCGATGGCACCTATTCTTTGCCCTTGTTGCTGCCCGGCAAGTACACCCTGAGTTTCAGCAACGCCCTTGGCGTGTTGCAGAAGGTGGACGTCGAAGTGCTGCTCGATCAGACCTCGGTGGCCGATGTGTCAATCGCGGCGACGCGCCCCGAGGAACTGCAGATTGTGCGCATCGTCGCGACCGGTCTGTCGCGCGAAGGCAATGCCTCGCTTGCCAATTCGCTCGGTGCCAAGCAGGTCGAGAGTCTGCCGGTCGGTCAGGAATATCGTGATCTCCTCAAACTGATTCCCGGTGTCCAGTACTCCGAAAATACCCGCCTCGGACCCTCTGCAGGCGGTTCTGGCGTCGACAACAAATACGGTTTCGACGGTGTCGATGTCTCGCTGCCCTTGTTCGGCAATCTCGCCGCTGATCCGTCCACGCATGACGTCGAGAACGTCGCCATGGAGCGTGGCGGTGCCAAGGCTATCGGCTTCAATCGCTCGGGTGGCTTCTCGATCAACACCACCTCGAAGTCGGGCACCAACGATTTCAAGGGTTCGGTCGAATACAAGTTCCAGCCCAAGAATCTCGTCGCCGACATTCGCGGCACCGTGCCCTACACGCTCGAGCGCAGCTGGATTACGGCGGGCTTCGGCGGGCCGATCATCGAGGACTCGCTCTTTTTCTATGCCTCGTACTACCGCCCGGAGGACTCCCGCGTGAATCCCGTCACGCGCTATGGCAACGTCAAAGATTTCAACAGCATTCGCGACGAATATTTCGGCAAGCTCACCTGGGCGCCCACCGAAGACCTGTTGTTCAACGCGAGCCTGCGCACTTCGGATCGTCAGTCGAAGGGCGCCGCTGTCGGCGCGCTTGATGCCGACTCGGTTTCGACGGGCGATCTCTCCAAGCAGGACATCCTCACCATCGATGGCTCGTGGTTGCTCGGCGAAGACAGCTCGCTCAGCTTCAAGTACGGCAAGTTCGAGTTGATCACCGCTGGCACGCCCGACAACTTGCTCTCGGTCATCCCGGCGATCAATGGTCGACTCGATGTGGCGAACCTCGCCAACATGGGCGCCTTCACCGTGCCGCTGCTGCGCACCGCGGTACCGACGGGTTTCACGGCCGCGCAGCTCGCTGCCTATAACGCAGGCGCGCAGACGCTGATCACGCAGTACGGTTATGACGGCACCGGTGGCGTGAAGACCGGCGGCGGTACGGTCGGCGCATTCTCGCAAATCAACAATCAGAACTTCTTCCGCGACAGCGGCGAGATTGCGTTTGCGACCAAGTTCGATATCGGTTCGTGGCGGCACGCGCTGCACATCGGCCTCAAGTACCAGGAGATCAGCGAGGATCTGAGCCGAGTCTCGAACGGTTGGGGTGCGATTCGCTATGCGGGCGGACTTGAGCGCACGACGACGCTTGCCAGTAATGTGCCGTTCTTCTACGAGGCTGCCACCGAGCAGCAGACGCTGCGCGATGCGGCCGGCAATCCGACGCCCGGCATCGTGTCCGCTTCGAGCTCGCTCAACATCGAGATCAACGACACGATCACCATTGGCGACTTCGATCTCAACCTCGGCGTGCTGCTCAGCGAGGACAAGCTGTACGGTCAGGGACTACGCAAGAACGCCAACAACATCTCCGGCTTCGAGAAAGCCCTCGGCGAAGAATACGAGATGTACCGCGTCGGCTTCGGCGAGATGATCCAGCCGCGGCTCGGCTTGCTGTGGCGCTACAACGAGTCGGACACGATGTTCGCGAACTTCGCGCAGTACAACCCCGAGGCGAGCTCGCTCGCGCGCGCCGCATCCTGGGATCGCAACCTGCGCGCGCAGTTGCGCATGCGTTTCGACCAGAACGGCAATCTGCTCGAGGTCACGCCCCGTGCCGGCTCCAGCGGCAAGTTGTTCGCCGATGGTCTCAAGCCGCGGCGTATCGATGAATTCACGGTCGGCACGACCAAGTCACTCGAGAACGGGCTCTCGCTGCGCGGCCATCTGCGCTATCGCGAGGGTTCGCATTTCTGGGAAGACTTCGCCAACAACGCGCGACTCTTGACCTATACGGTCAACGGCGTGGCCAACGCGGGTGGTGCGCCGGCGGATGTTCGTGCCAAGGGGTTGTACATCCCGGGTCTTGCGGCGATGTTGCCGGAGCTTGGCAGCACCGCGAACCCGAACAGTGCTTTCGTCATCGCCGAGGTGGATGGCGGCTTCACCAAATATTACGAGGCCAGTCTCGAAGCCGAGTGGCAGGGCGATCGTACCTACCTCAATGCGTCCTACACCTGGAGCCGCTACCGCGGCAACTTCGACCAGGACAACACGGCGGGCAACAACGATCTCGATATCTTCATCGGCTCGTCGAACTATGGCGATGATCCGGGCAAGTTCCCCTGGGACAACCGCGGCAATGGCGTGCTCTCCGGCGATCGTCCGCACGTGCTCAAGGTGTACGGCTTCTACACCACGGACTGGAAGGCCAATATCGGCGCGTTCTTCGTGTTCCAGTCGGGTCAGCCGTGGGAGCGCTGGTCGAACAGCTATTACGGCAGCACCTCGACCAGTACCGGTGTCGCGGCGTCACGTTTCGCCGAGCCTGCGGGCAGCCGCCGCAGCCCGAATCACTGGCAGCTCGACCTGAACTACACGCAGAACTTCCAGTGGGGCTCGCTGCCCACGCTGAAGTTCCGTGCGGACCTCTTCAACGTCACCGATCGGCAGACGGGGTATCGCTTCCAGCCCTATGACTTTGCCGCCGACTTCGGTCAGGCGCGCAGCACCTTCCTGCCGCGTCGGCTGCAGTTCTCGGTGCGTATGGACTTCTGATTCGGCTCGCGACAGTCAAAGAAATCGGTCACGGCAGCGCGATGGTGGTCTCGAAGACCATCGCCGCGCTGCCGATGATCCACACGCCGCCCAGCGCATTGCCGTCGAACTCGAGTTCGACATCCACTCGGCCCGGTCGCTGCTGATACTGACCTTGAGCACCCGAGAAATGTGCGCGGTCGCTGTTGCGCTGCAGCAGGTCGTGGTGCAACAAATACGCGCCAAGTAGTCCATGGGCGTTGCCGCTCACCGGGTCCTCCGGGATGCCGATCGAGGGACAGAACATGCGCGATAGCGTCAGGCAACCCTCGATACCCGAGTCGATCGTGAACACGAAATGACCCGAGGCACCGAGCTGCGCGGAGAGTGTGCTCAGCCGATTGAAATCGGGTTTCATTTGCTTGAGTTGTTGCGGACCACGCACGCCGATCAGTAGTCGATTGCCCGCCGAGCCGACGATGCGCATCTCGCAACGCGGGTCGAGATCGGCACTCGAGAGCGCGAGTGCATCGAGCACGGCGAGTCGCTCGCGTGCGTTGAGCTCGCGGCCGAGTACGGGGGCGGGCTGACGTACCGCGATGCGACGATCGGGTCCTTCACCGCGAATCTCGATGTCGACGAGACCGGCTTTTTGGCGCTGCCGCAATCTTCGTGGCGCGCCTTCGGCCTGCGAGAGCACGTAGTGCGTCGCTACGGTCGCATGACCGACGAACGATGACTCGGTGCGCGGCGTGAAGAAGCGCACGCGCAAATCGTGATCATCGCCGTCTGCGGGCAGCACGAAGGCGGTGTCGCCATTGTTGAGCTCGCGGGCGATGGCCAGCATTTCTTCGTCCGAGAGAACCTCGGCACCAAGCACCACGCCGGCGGGGTTGCCGGTGAACAGTCGCTGCGTGAAAGCGTCGACCTGAAAGACCCGGATCGATCTCGTCATGCTGTGCGCTCCGCGCGGTGTGCGGCCCATCCGCAAAGGAGGGCGATTGTAAGCAACCGCGCAGCACACTTCACCAGATATCGGGCAATGATATTTTTTGGATTGCAAATAACTGATTTTCATGGAGAATATCGCGATCCTTGGGGTGGCCTGATCGGCCTGAGACGTCGCACTGGAGCGGCGAACCCGTTGAACCTGATCCGGTTAGTACCGGCGGAGGGAGCAGGTGTCTCGTCGTCTTGTCGTTAATTTCTTTGGACTAATCCTTGTCTTTGCGGTACTCGGCGTGCCGCTACAGGCCACCGAGCGTGCTCGTTCCGGATCGAATGGGCTCGAAGATGGGCTCGAAGAGGTGGTGATCACTGCGAGTCTTCGGCCCCGATCAATCCTCGAGACGCCGGCCAGCGTCACGTTGCTGGATGAGCGCTTGTTGCGCGAGGCGGGGCTGCAGCATCTCGAAGATGTGCTGCCGCTGGTGCCCAACCTCAACTGGGCCTCGGGCACCTCGCGGCCTCGTTATTTCCAGTTGCGCGGCATCGGCGAGAACGATCAATGGCAAGGCGCGCCGAATCCGTCGGTCGGTTTTTTGATCGACGGCATGGATTTCTCCGGTATCGGTATGCCTGCAACGTTGATCGATCTGGGTCAGGTTGAGGTGTTGCGCGGTCCGCAGGGGACTACGTTGGGCGCCAATGCGCTCGCCGGTCTGATCAATCTGCAGACGCGCCGGCCGACCGCGGCGCCAACGCTGCGACTCGAAGCGATGAGTGGCGAGTTCGGCGTGGCCTCGCTCGGGCTCGTGGTGGGTGGGGCGCTGGGTTATGGGGCGCTCGGCGAGGGCGGCGGCGAGACCGAAGGCGCTGCCTATCGTTTTGTTGCGCAGGGATTTCGCGGCGATGGTTCGCGGCGCAACGTGACGCTAGGGCGCGATGACACCAATGATTTCGATGAGCGTACGCTCCGTTGGCGGAGTCGTCATGCGCTGGGCAGTGCCTGGCAACTCGACCTCTCCGCGCTGCATGTCGAGCTCGACAACGGTTTCGATGCGTTTGCCACCGACAACACACGTCTGACTCGATCCGATGATCCGGGGCGCGACGCGCAGCGCTCACGCGGACTATCCGTCACGCTTGTCCAGGCGGGCGGCAAGACGGAGTTTCGCAGCACCACAGCGCTGGTGGATGCCGATATCGTTTACGCCTTCGATGGCGACTGGGCTGCCGATCCGGATTACGACTTCACCTCGCGATTTCTGCGCGCGCGAAGCACGCTAACCCAGGATTTGCGCTGGTCCTCGAGTGAAGTCGCGGGTCTGGGTCGAGCGGGTCTGGGTCAGACGATGGATTGGGTGGCGGGCCTCTATGCGCAGCGGCTCGCCGAGGACAACGATCAGCTCGATCTCTACGGCGGCGAGATTTATCGCGCGCTGGTCAGCGACTATCGGGCCGACAGTGTTGCCGTCTACGGCAATGGTGGATGGTCGGTGGGCGAGCGTTGGCGGGCTTCGCTCGGTGTTCGTGCCGAGCATCGGCGCGCGCGTTATCGCGACACGGACGGCAGCGATCTCGCGCCGTGCGAGACCATGTTCGGTGGCAACGCCGCGCTCGAATATCGCGTCAATGAACGACGTACGACGTACCTGACCGTGTCGCGTGGGTACAAGGCCGGCGGCTTCAACATCGGCACCGTCGTGCCGGTGAATCGGCGCGAGTTTGATGCCGAACTCTTGCACAGCATCGAGATCGGCACCAAGTTCGATGATCCGCAGCGCGGGCTGCGTTACGACATCGCACTTTTTCGCATGCGTCGCAGTGCGCAGCAGGTCAGTACCTCGGCGCAGCTTGATCCCGGCGATCCCTTGTCGTTCATTTATTTGACTGACAATGCCGCGCGTGGCGTGAACGAGGGCCTCGAGGCGGCGTTGAGCGCGCGGGTGTCGACATACGTGACGCTGGGGGCGACGCTCGGTGTGCTGCGCGCCCGTTTCGCCGACTACATCGTGGCAGGCCGTGATCTGTCTGGTCGCGGTCAGGCCCATGCGCCGCACCAACAGAGCTCGCTGTCGATCGAGTATCGCGAGCCGGTCGGCTGGTTTGCCCGCGCCGATCTGCAGCACGTCGCCGCGTTCTACTTCAGCGACAGCCATGATCAGCGTTCGCAGCCTTACACTTTGCTGAATCTCCGCGTGGGGTTCGATGCCGGTCGCTGGCGCATCGACGGGTGGATGCGCAATGCACTCGATGAGGATTATGCGATGCGCGGCTTTTTCTTTGGTAATGAGCCGCCGGACTTCGCGGACAAGCTGTACGTCCAACTGGCCGATCCCCGCGCTGCCGGCATCAGCGCCGTCTGGAATCTGCGCTGAGATGCGCCGTCGCCTGGTCGCACCACGGAGAAGCGGATGTCGATGACCTGGATTGAGCTTGCGGCCTTGATCACCGGGATCGGTTACGCGCTGCTGGCGGTGCGGCGTAACCGTTGGGCGTGGGTCAGCGGCGGCTTGTCCTCTGCACTGCTCGCCTGGCTGGCCGCGGGCGCAGGGCTGCCGATGCAAGCCGGGCTGCAGACGCTTTATGTGGGCATAGCGGTCTATGGTTTTCTGAACTGGTCGGCAAACGGCCGCGGTGATCCGGCGATCCGCCGATGGCCACTCGTCCACCATGCACTCGCTTTGCTCGCGATTGCGGCGTTCACGCTGTGGGTCGCGCCGCGTTTGCCGTTCCTCAACGCAGGCAACTGGCCTGCGCTTGATGCCGCGGTCACGGCGGCGAGTTTGCTCGCCACCTGGATGACGGCGCGGACCGTGCTCGAGAACTGGTTGTACTGGTTCGCAGTCAATGCAGCCTCGATCGCACTCTATGGTACCCAGGGCCTGCAGCTCGTTGCCGGGCTGTACGGGGTCTATTTCGTGATCGCGATCTTTGGCTGGCGTGCCTGGCATCTGCGTTGGCGTCAGCAGTGAGCAGCGGCGTCAATCGCATCGAGATTCGGCGCGATGCGCAGGGTCAAAAAGTCCTTCGTCGGTGGGCGACACCACCGATTGCCAGCGCGCTCGGGATCGATCCGCCAACGGAAGTCGCGGCACAGCGGCTTGCGGCGGCGCACGGTCTCGCGCCGCGGGTGTTCGACTACGATGCCGCCGCGGGCGAATTATCGATGGCCTTCGTCGAGGGCCGAACGCTCGAGGCGGACTGGATGCGGTATCCGGCGCGACTCGCGCTGCTGCAGCGGATCATCAAAGAATTACGCGGTCTGTCGGCGCACGAACTTCCCGTGATGGATTTGCCCGCTCGACTGCTTGCGCTGCACGCGCGTCTCGTCGCCCTTGATGAGGTTGGAGCGCGGCAGTGGACGCGGCGCGTTCGACGGTGCGTGCACGTCTGGCAAGGACTGCAAGCGGAGGAACTGCGCCGCGCAGTCGACGAGAAAAACCGGGGTGCGGATGCGAGCACGAGCACGCATGCGAGTACACCGGTGTTGGTGCACGGCGATCTCAGCCCCGCGAACATCCTCCTGCGTGCGGACGGTGCGCCCTGTCTGCTCGATTGGGAGTATGCGCATCGGGGGCACCCCGATGAGGATCTTGCCGGTCTCGTGGCGCAGCTCGATACCGACTCGCCGCTCATCGGCGAGCTCGCTCGCTGGAGCGTCGCGCCAGAGGTATTTTTTCAGCGGGTCGAGCTGCGCCGGTTGCTCGATGGGCTATGGCATGCGCTTGCGCGGATCATCGCACCGCAAGATCCCGCTCCGTCCGCCTGACGGGTGGCATCGATCGTCTGTCCCGGGCAAACTACCGTGCCCGCGGCGGGGGGCGGCGGGACAGCGTTCAGCACCCCAGTTTCACTTCAGATCGGATAAGCCTAATGCCCACGCTCAAAGTCATCGACCGCGACGGAATCGAACACGACGTGCCTGCCCGCGCAGGCGTCAAGATCATGGAGACGCTGCGCGAGCTCGATTACGGTATCGCAGCGATTTGCGGCGGCATGTGCTCCTGCGCCACTTGCCATGTCTATGTCGATTCAGCCTGGGCAACTCGCGTGCCCGCACCGATGTCCGATGAGCGTGAGTTGTTGCATGAGCTTGCGCATTACAAGGACGGCTCTCGCCTGTCCTGCCAGATCGACATGACCGACGATCTCGACGGCTTGCGCGTCACCATCGCGCCCGACGAGTGAACTTCACCGCAGGGCATTGGGGGGATTGAGCGATGGATTGGTTCGTGCTTTTCCTGGTCGCCGGTGCCGGTATCGCCATCTGGCGCATCGTCTATCAAGTGCGGCGCGCCAGTCAGCGCCGTGAAGATGACTGGGACGCAAAACTCATCGAGCGTTTGCGGCGCAGCGGCGTCGATCCCTTCAGCCCCGTAGAAGTCGATTTTTTCGTGGCCTTGCCGACGCGCGCGAGCGCCAACGCCGTGGCGGCAAAGCTGCGCACCGAGGGTTTTGCCACCGACGTGCGCGAGTTACCGGACGGCGGCGAGCAGCCCTGGAGCGTCTATGCGATGCGCAGCATGCAGCTGAATGCCAATGGCGTCCGCGAGGTCTCGAACCGCATGCGCGCGCTGGCTGCCGAGACGGGTGGTCGTTATGACGGTTGGGCGCCGGGGCCCGGCAAGCCGGTGGCCTGACGTTTGACGGCTTCGGCCGCGGCTTTGATCGCCTCGGCATCGCCCAGATAGCGGCTAGAGAGGGGTTTCAGCGCGTCATTCAATTCATAGAGCAGCGGCGCGCCCGTCGGAATGTTGAGTTCGACGATGTCGCTCTCGGCGACGCCATCGAGCATTTTGACCATGGCACGCAAGCTGTTGCCGTGTGCCGCGACGAGCACATTGCGTCCCGCGGCGAGCTCCGCAGCGATGCGCGTCTGCCAGAAGGGCTGCACACGTGCGAGTGTCTCTTTCAAAGATTCGGTTGCCGGCAGCAGTGCCGGATCGATGCCCGCGTAGCGCACATCGAAGCGCGGGTGTCGCGGGTCATCGGTACTCAGCGCCGGCGGCGGGATGTCGTAGCTGCGGCGCCAGATCTTGACCTGTGCCTCGCCGTGTCGTGCGACGGTCTCGGCTTTGTTGAGTCCCTGCAGCGCGCCGTAATGCCGCTCGTTGAGTCGCCAGCTGCGCTCGACCGGAATCCACATGCGGTCCATCTCATCGAGCATGATCCACAGCGTGCGAATTGCTCGCTTGAGCATCGAGGTGAAAGCGATGTCGATATTGATCCCTTCGCGCAGCAGTTCGCGACCGGCATTCGCCGCCTCGATGCGTCCCTGCGCCGATAGGTCGACGTCGTGCCAACCGGTGAACAGGTTCTCGACGTTCCAGATACTTTGGCCGTGACGGACGAACACGAGTTTGCCGGGCACGATATTCGATCTCCGTTGAAGTTGCGGACTGCAAGACGGCGCAGCGCCGCGAATGCTAACACGCTCGCGGCAGACGGATTCTGACCCGCAGGCCGCAGGGCAGCGCGTTTTCGGCCGTGATGCTGCCGCCGTGTGCCTCGAACACACGACGGGCGATGGCGAGACCGAGACCGGTGCCGCGATTGTCATTGGCGTCCGTGGCCAACCGGACGTACGGTTCGAAGATACGCTCGAGCATCTCGGGCGGCACGCCGACTCCGCGGTCCTCGACCGTCACCGTCAGGGTGGTGTCATCACCGCTCGCCTCGAGCAGCACATCGCTGCCGGTCGGAGCATGACGGATCGCGTTGCGCAACACGTTCTCGAGACCACTGCGCAAAAGCTGCGGATCGCCCACGACATCGAGTCGATCATCGGCGCTGAGCACGAGACGCAGGTCACGTGTCGCTGCCTCATCGCGTTCGTCGGCGACCAGCGTGGCAAGCAGCTCGCCGAGGCGCAGCAGATGTTTCGCGCGCATGGGCTCGGCCTCGAGACGGGTGAAACGCAGCACGTCCCCGATGGCCTGATTCATGCGCTCGAGTTCCATGGTGATCCGCGCGTACTCGGCCGCAGGCAAGGCTTGCTTGCGATCGGCGAGGGCGAGCGCAGCCTGCAAACGGGCGAGCGGTGAACGCAGTTCGTGCGACATGTCGCGCATCAATTGTTGACGCGAGCCGAGCAGTCTGCCGATCTGCGTCGCCATCGCATCGACGTCGCGCGCCAGCACGCCGAGTTCGTCGGCGCGTTGGCTGACCGCGGCGGGTGTACGCGTCTCGATTCGGCCGTCGGCAAGCGCGCGTACGGCGAACTGCAGCTCGGTGATGGGACGACCAAAAGTATGGGCAATCAGCCCGGCGACCACGGCGATCACGATCAGCGCCGCCGCCAAGAGTACGGCCACGGTTGCTGCGCTGCCCCAGGGAGCAATGCGTTCCGGCAACAGCAGGAACGCATAGCGTGAGCCATCCGCGTCGATCAGTAGCGGCGCGAGGCGGATGGGCTCAAAGTTTGCCGCATCATCGCCTGCTGCGAGCACGAAGCGTTGCACGAAGCGCCGATAACTGACGGGCAGCGTCTTGCCGTCAAGATCGCGTCCTTCTGCATCGAGCACGTAAAGCGCCACACCCTCCGGGACCGTGCCTGGAGCGGTCATCCAGCGACGCAGAGCCGTCGTGCCACCCTCCGCGAGTACCTGCGCCGCTTCCTGACCGAGCGCACCCTCGCGTGCCTGCAGATAACTTTCTAGCTGGCGCGAGGCAACGAGTACGAGGCTCACGAGCCCAAGCAGCACGAAGCCTGCGATGGCTGCGCCGATGTAAAGCGCCATGCGCAGGTAGAGTCTGGAGATTCGCGGGGGCGTCATGGCGCGATGTCGAGTACGTAGCCGTGACCGCGCAGACCACGAATTTCTGCGCCCTGCGCACCGGCGTCGGCGAGCTTGCGCCGCAGTTTGCTGATCAAAGTATCGATGCTACGATCGTACGCCTCGAGTGGCCGATCGAGGGCGAGCTGAGTGAGTTCCGTTCGGGCGAGCACCTCGCCGCGACGCTGCAGCAGCGTGTCGAGAATGCGCCACTCGGCGGCCGTTAGATGCACTGGCAAATCCCGTACCCGCAGTTCGCGTCTTTTGAGGTTCAACCGCAGATTGCCGATCAGCAAGATCGGGCCCGGGGACGGTTCATTGACCGAGCCGCTATGGGTCGCCGTACTGCGTTTGAGTACGGCACCGATCCGCGCGGCGAGTTCCAGTGGGTTGAAGGGCTTGGGCAGGTAGTCGTCGGCCCCAGCCAGCAGACCCGTGATCCGATCCTGCTCTTCACCGCGGGCCGTGAGCATGATGACCGGCACGGCGTGCGTCGCACGCAGCCGCCGTAGCGTCTCGAGTCCGTCGATCCCGGGCAGGCCGATGTCGAGCACCAAGAGATCGACCGGGAGGGTGGCGAGTCGCGCGAGTGCCGCCTCGCCGCTGCCCGCGGTGGTGACCCGGTGGCCCTGCAAATGCAAGTACTCCGCAAGCATCTGCGCGAGTTCGCGATCATCCTCAACCAGCAGCAGCTGCGCGTGGGTCCCGGTGGCCTCCATGTCGGAAGTTCATCCGAAACCGGGCCAATTGGCAAACCTCTAGCCCATGGTTGTTGACCGAACGTTGACCCACACCGCGCGAGTGGCGGTCTAGACTCCCTTTGGGGGACAACAATAATTTTTCGGGGGGCGCGCCTCCCAGGGGGACTTCGATGAGTGCAAATATCGAGTCAGATCTGCCATCGAGCGGTGGCTTGAAGGGGTTTCTGGCGCGGCCGCCCTTTCCGGGGCTGATAGCGTTCTTCATCGTGTTCATCGTGCAGGCCCTCGGCCACACGGTGATGATCATGATGGAGGACATCTGGCCGGGTCCCGGCTACGTGTACGAATCGGCGATCGCCATGGGGCTGTTCGGCGCACTGCTGCTGTGGCTTGGCATGCGGCATCCCAACGAGGTCTCGGCTACTTGGTACGGGTTCTGGGCCGGTACATTTCTTTGGACGGGTTGGGTGGAGTTCGCCTTCGTCTGGTCGGCACAGGTACTCGGGGTACCGGATCTCATGGATCCGAACCACCCGGGCTCTATTGCCACCAAGGGCGAGTACTTGGTGATGATGTCGTCCGTCGGTGTCATGGGTGCAACGCTGGTGTATTTCCTGTTCAACAAGGAGACGAAATGCAATTTCTTTGTCTGGTTCCAGCGCAACCTCGGCATGAAGACCGGCAAGCCGAACCCTGCGCATGAACGCAGCTTCGCGGGCATCACGGCGCTCGAGACGATTTACGTCATCTGGTTTTTTTATCTTTTCCTGTTGTTTCTTTATGACGAGCGTTTCTTCGGCGACCGCCATCCTGCTGCCTTCGTGGTCTTCGGTCTGAATCTCATCTGGGCGGTCTACCTGTTCCGTCGTTTGATGCTGTTTTGGAAGGTGACCACGGCCATCCGCTACGGTATTCCCACGGCCATCGTCGCCTGGAATGCCGTCGAACTCGGTGGGCGCTGGAGGCTATTTACCGAGTTCTGGGAATACCCCGAAAAATATGCACTCGAACTCTCGATCATTACCGTCGGAGTGATCGTTGCGGCCTTTCTCGCAGCGCGCACGCCCATGCACCAAAAAGCCGAGCTTTCACGTCAGCAGTTGGCAGCGGCGGCCAAGGGCGAATCGGCCGAATAGTCGACCCGGTCTGCGCTGCGTCAACTCATTCGACGAGTTGACGCAGCGCATCGAGGCATACCGAGAGCGAGGCGAAATCCGCCGTGTCCTGAGCAGCGATCTCCGCGACGGTGCGCTGCCAGTGCATGAGTGGCGCCGTGCGGGTCGTGCGCCAGGGTTCTATGCCGCCCTGAGCCATCACGGCGTCCACGACCCTTCGCTCGAGGGTGCGCGCGCCTTCACGCAGTCCCGCCCTGGCGGTGGCCTGCAACGGTGAGTCGACGGCGAGCCGCGTGATGCGATCATCCAGCCAGTCGAGGCGCAGCATCGCGGCGGTGTCGAACCAAAGTTTCGCCGCAGCCGCGACCTTTATTTTGCCGCGCTGCGCCGCCTCGATGATGTCGAGCCCGTTCTCCAGCACGCGCAGGGTGGCGAGTTCTGCGGCGAGCGTTGCGGGTAGCCCAGCCGCCACATGCGCCGCCAAGGTTTCGCGGTGTCGCTGTGCGGGTAGACCAGCCAAGGTCGTCGGCAAGGCGGCGATCAGTTCGCGCATTGGCGTCTGTAGTGCCTTGACGCTGGTTGCGACATTCAGCCGCTCGCCGCGCTGACGCAACAGTTGAATGGTCACGTGGCGCAGCAGGCGCGCCGTATCGGCATGGCCAACGTATTGCGCGCGACTTGCCACGCGGTTGTCGAGCGCTTCGAGTCGACCCCATACCTCACGCATGCCGAGGATTTCGCGGGCGACGCCGTAGGCGCGAGCGACGTCGGCCGCACTCGCGCCGGTTTCGCTGCGGGCGCGCAACACGAAGCTCGGCCCCATGCGATTGACGAGACTGTTGGTGACTGCCGTGGTGATGATCTGCCGCCGCAGCTTGTGGCCCGGGATATCGCGCGCGAACCGGCGCCGTACCACGGGTGGAAAATAGCGCTCGTGCTCGCTCGCGAAATAGCGATCTTCCGGCAGATCCGAGCTCAGCAACTGGCGGTTGAGTGAAATCTTTGCATAAGCGAGCAGCACGGCGAGTTCCGGGCGGGTAAGGCCAAGTCCCTGCTTGCGACGAGCGGCGAGGGTTTCATCGTCTGGCAGCGATTCAACGACCCGATCTAGCTCACCGCTGCGTTCGAGTTCACGAATTACGCCGCGCAGCTCTGGCAGCCGTTCGACCGATTGCAGCTCGAGGGTCGAGAGCGCCTGGCTCTGCAGATAGTTGTTGCGCAACACCAAGGCTGCCACCTCGTCGGTGAGACTGACGAGCAGACGGTCACGATCGCGGCGGCGCAGCCGGCCGCGTGCCTCGATACCTCGGGTGAGGATCTTCAGGTTGACCTCGAGATCCGAAGTATTGACGCCTGCGGAGTTGTCGATGAAGTCCGTGTTGACGCGTCCGCCGGCGAGGGCGTATTCGACCCGCCCGCGTTGCGTGAAGCCGAGATTGCCGCCTTCGCCGACTACGCGAGCGCGCAGTTCCCGACCATCGATGCGCACCGCGTCATTGCCGCGATCGCCTGCAGCGCTCTGCGCTTCGGTGGATGCCTTCACGTAAGTGCCGATGCCGCCATTCCACAAAAGATCGACCCGCATGCGCAGGATCGCGCGAATGAGTTCCGTGGGCGTGAGCGTCTCGACCTCGAGATCGAGCAGTGCGCGCGCTTCGGACGAAAGCCGAATCTGTTTGGCGCTGCGCTCGAACACGCCGCCGCCTCTCGAGATGAGGCGGGGGTCGTAATCGCTCCAAGCCGAGCGTGGTAGGGCGAATAGTCGGGCGCGTTCCGCAAATGACTTGGCCGGATCGGGCGTCGGATCGAGAAAGATGTGCGCATGATTGAACGCGGCGACGAGTTTGATTTGTCGCGACAACAACATGCCGTTGCCGAGCACATCACCCGACATATCGCCGATACCGGCCACGGTGAAGGGTGTGCTCTGCGTATCGTGACCCAGCTCGCGGAAGTGTCGCTTCACACACTCCCAAGCACCGCGCGCGGTGATGCCCATTTTTTTGTGGTCATAGCCCGCCGATCCGCCCGAGGCGAACGCATCGCCCAGCCAGAAGTCCCGGGCGACCGAGATTGCATTGGCGGTGTCGGAGAAGGTGGCCGTGCCCTTGTCGGCGGCGACCACGAGATAAGGATCATCGCCATCGCGTCGACGCACGCTGACGGGCGGTACGGTGCGGCCGTTCGCGAGGTTATCGGTCACATCGAGCAGGGCGTTGATGTACGCGCGGTATGCAGCCACGCCCTCGGCCTGTATTGCCTCGCGGCTGCCGCCCTGCGGCAGACGGCGCGGTACGAAGCCACCTTTGGCGCCCTCCGGAACGATCAGCGTATTTTTGACGTTCTGGGCTTTCATCAAGCCGAGCACTTCGGTACGAAAGTCCTCGCGACGGTCCGACCAACGAATACCGCCGCGGGCGACTTCACCCATACGCAGATGCACGCCTTCGACGGTTGCACCGAACACGTAGATTTCGTGACGCGGTCTTGGCAAGGGCAGATGCGGGATGACCTGAGGGTCGAGTTTCAGCGCCAGCACCGGACGGCGTATCCCTTGCGCATCGCGCTGGAAGTGATTGGTGCGCTCTACAGCGAGGATCACGGCGAGGAGGGCCCGCAGGATACGATCCTCGTCGGCGCTGGCAACCTCATCGAGTCGTACGTTGATCTTTTGCAGCAAGCGCTGCTCCGTGGCGGCGATCCGCATGGCCCCGTCGGCTGAGCGTGGCGATCTCATCTGCCGGGTTTCCGGCGCAAGTCGCATCGCGAAGAGCGCATACAGGTCGGTCGTCAGGGCGGCATGCGCGGCGAGCGTGCGCTCCATGTAACTTTGACTGAAAGCCACGCCGGTTTGCAGCAGATAACGACCGCAGGCGCGTAATACATTGACATCGTGTGCTTCGAGTTTGGCGAGCAGTACCAAGCGGTTGAAGCCATCGTTTTCGAGCAATCCGGCGCGTACCGCGCGCAGCGCAGCAAGCAGCCTTGGACCATCGTGCTGCAGATCGAGCACGACACCGCTCGCCGACTCGAGTGTGAAATCCTGCAGCGAGACGCTACGCCCTGTGACGCCCGCCGCCAGCGCCCACGGACGCTCGGCAAGCATGCGTAGACCGAAGTTTTCGAGCACGGGCAGCAGATCGGCGATCGGCATCGGGTTGCCTTCCTGGGCAACCCGCAGATGCACGATCTGTCGCGGGACGCTAGCCGGTCGATGCAACCGCCAATGCGTCTCGCCCGGGGCATCGAGCAGACTCTCGAGCGTCTGCATGTCCGCGATGGCTGCTTGCGGCGATTCCTCGCTGGTATAGGCCAAAGGAAAGCGCGCGGCATGACGCTCGAAGTACTGCATCGCTTCAGTCGCGGGCAGCGCGGCAAGCAGTGCGTCACGTAGTCGGTCGGTCCAGGTAGCCGAGGCGGTCGCGATGTCGACTTCGAGCGCCGGCACATCGAGACGCATCGGCAGCGTGTCATCACCGCGGATCGTCACATGCAGTCGCGCATGATTCGAGAGCGCGATTTGCACCTGCGACTCGACCTCGCTGCCGCGGCAGCGTTCGAGCAGCAGTTGTTCGATGCGCAGCCGAACCTCCGTGGTGTAACGATCGCGGGGTACGAACACCATGCAGGACCAGAATCGCCCCAGCGCGTCATGCCGCAGCATCAGTCGGCTGGTGCGTCGCTCGTAAAGATTGACCGCGCCCCGCACGAAATCGACGAGTTCATCGACGCTCGATTGAAAGAGTTCATCGCGCGGCCAAGTTTCGAGGACAGCGAGGACTGCCTTGCCATCGTGGCTCTGCGGGTCGAGTCCGAATCGATCGACCACCTCGGCGACCTTGCGGCGCACGACGGGGATCGCGACAGGCGAGGCGAAATAGGCCGTCGAGGTCCAAAGCCCCAGGAAACGATGCTCGCCGCGTACCCGCCCATGCGCATCAAAATCCTTGATGGCGAGATGATCGAGATGGCCAGCGCGATGCACCGTCGAACGGAGCGGCGATTTGGTGATGAGCAGGGGATCGGTGCTGCGCAAGGCCGAGCGCAGCGCACCGCGCAGGATCTCGGTCTGCGGCGCGGCACCGTGACCGGTACGCAGGATGCCGAGTCCGGAACGCGCGTTCGGACGCAGCCGATCGACGCTGCTGCCACGCTGCAGGGCGTGATAGCGGTAGCCGAGGAAGACGAAATGCGCCCCCTCAACCCGGCGCAGCAGGGCGATCGCCTCGTCGCGTTGGCTGCCGCGTGCTTGCAAACTGTCGATGACTGTGCGGATTCGTGCGCGCATCGCTTGCCAGTCCTCGACGGCGACCTGCACGTCGGCCAGCGTGGCGCGCAGGTCTGCTTCCAGTGCGGCAAGACTCCGTGCACTCGCTTGTCGGTCGATTTGGTAAAGCTGCCAGGATTCGCGCGTTGCGGGCTGCGCCTGCGTATCACGCGCGCCCAGCAGCTGACCATCGCGGCGCCGCTCTGCAGCGAGCACCGGGTGCACGAGCATGTGTACGCCAATGGCGTTTTTATTGAAGTTGAGCGAGAGCGACTCGACGAGGAAGGGACGGTCGTCGGTGACCACGAAGACGTAGCTGTGGCGCTCGCCGAGACCCTCTGCGGCGCTCGGGGTGATCGCGGCGATCAGTGTTTCACCGCTGCGTCGGCGCGCTGCGAGTGCTAAGTGTTGCTGCGCGAGACGGGCGAGGACCAGCGGTTCATGCGCAGCGAGATCTTCTTCGCCGACACCGCGAAAGTAATCGCGCAACAGGATGGCGGGCGGCGCTTTGCGCAGTCTGCGCGATGCACGAACGATATCGTCGATCAGATCGAGGCGACGTTGCGGGATGTTGCTCAGCATGAGTTCAGTGATCCTTGCAGGTCGATGCGACACGAGTGTGACGCGTCATGAATGCTTGCCGAAAGTGCGGGCGTGTTCGAGCAGGGTATCCAGAATACGTTCGAGTGCCTGACGGTCGGCTTCGGCGAGCACGGCGAGCAGCGACTGTTCGAGCCGTAGTGCCACGGGGACGACCTCTGCATAGATATTCCGTCCTTCGTTTGACAGCGACAGCATCGATTTGCGGCGATCTGCCGTTGCCATCCGGCGTTCGAGTCTGCCCTGCGTCAGCAGCCGCGATACCGCTCGACTGACGGCTACCTTGTCCATAGCGGTTCGTTCAGCGACTTGTGCCGCCGACAGGTCCGACTGCTGCGCAAGCACGGCCATCACTCGCCACTCCGGGATGCTCAGGCCGAAGCGCTGCGAGTACGCGCCGGCGATTGCGGAGCTCACAAGATTGGTGAGGATCGATAGCCGGTAGGGCAGAAAGCGATCGAGTTGCAGGTGCGGCTCGGTCATGCGACGTGCTGCAGGATCTCGCCAAAGATTGATTGACCTTGCGCATCGCGCATCCGGATGCGCACGCGATCGCCCCTCTGCATGAAGGCCGTACGCGGCGCGCCGTGCCGCAAGGTTTCGACGGTCCGCTGCTCGGCGATGCAGGAATAGCCGACGCCGCCTTCGGCGATCGGCCGGCCGGCACCGCCGTCCGCATCCCGGTTCGATACGGTACCCGAACCGATGATGGTGCCCGCGCCGAGGGCGCGCGTGCGCGCAGCGTGCGCCACCAGCGTCGGAAAATCGAAAGTCATGTCGATGCCGGCGTTCGCACGACCGAATAATGCATCGTTGTAATCCACCTCGAGTGGCAAGTGCACGCGTCTGCGGTCCCAGGCGTCGCCGAGTTCGTCGAGCGTCACGGCGATCGGCGAAAAAGCCGATGCAGGTTTCGACTGGAAGAAGCCGAAGCCCTTGGCGAGTTCCTCGGGAATGAGATTGCGCAGCGAGACGTCGTTCACGAGCAGCACAAGTCGGATGCGCGTCGCGGCCTCTGCGGCACTCGAGCCCCGGGCAACATCGTCGGTGATCACCGCAACTTCGGCCTCGAAGTCGAGGCCCCAGGCCGGATCGTCGAGCGGGATCGGCTCTCGAGGCGCGAGGAACGTATCCGAGCCTCCCTGATACATGAGCGGATAGGTCCAGAACGAGGCAGGCAACTCCGCGTTGCGTGCCTTGCGCACCAGTGCCACGTGATTGACGTACGCCGAACCATCGGCCCATTGGTGAGCGCGCGGCAGCGGCGAGAGGCACTGCGCTTGATCGAACGGCAGGCCTTCGCCCTGTTCGACTCTCTCGGCGAGCGTGCGCAGCGCGGGTTCACAGCGCAGCCAGTCATCAAGCGCCGCCTGCAATGTCGCGGCGACCTCTGCCGCGGGCAGCATGCGCGCGAGATCGCGCGAGACGACGACCAGGCGACCATCGCGACGCAGCGGTCCGTCGGTGCGCAGTGAGGCGAGCTTCACGACAGGGTCTCCGTGAATTCCGCCTCGTGCAGCCAAGCGGCGTGACGCGGTGCGCGTTTGGTGCGGCTCCATTCCTCAAGCATCGCAGGAGCTACCTCGCGCGCACGGCGTTCCTGCTCGGCGGTAGCCGTGTTGACCGTGAGTTCCAGCCGATGACCATTCGGATCAAAGAAATAGATGGACTTGAATAGCCCGTGGTCCGTCGGGCCCACGACCTCGAGACCGCGCGCACGGAGTTTGTCGCGCATCGTCTCGAGCGTGGCGAGATCGGCGACCTCGAAGGCGATGTGCTGTACCCAAGAGGGCGTATTCGGATCGCGCCCCATCGGTTCGCGGGTCGGCAGTTCGAAGAAGGCGAGTACGTTGCCCATGCCGGCATCGAGAAAGACATGCATATAGGGATCCGGTTCGTGCGTCGAGGGCACGCGGTCCTCCGCGAAGGCCGTGGTGAACGCCATGCCGAGCACGTCGCGGTAGAACTCCACCGTTTCGCGCGCATCGCGACAGCGGTAAGCGACATGGTGGATTTTCTTGATGAGGCTCATGTCTTGAGGGCTCCCCGGCGAATCTGGTCACGCTCCAAGGATTCGAACAGGGCCTTGAAGTTACCCTCGCCGAAACCTTCATCGCCCAGTCGTTCGATGAATTCGAAGAACACCGGGCCGAGCAAACATTCGGAGAAAATCTGCAGCAGCAAGCGTCGTTCGCCGCGCGTCGAACCGTCGAGCAGGATGCCGCGCTGCTGCAAAGCAGCGGTGGGCAGACCGTGCCCGGGCAGTCGTTCTTCAAGCATTTCGTAATACGTCGCAGGCGGTGCGGTCATGAGCGGCACGCCCTGTGCGCGCAGCGCATCCACCGTGGTCGCAATATCGCGCGTCGCGAGGGCAATGTGCTGTATGCCCTCGCCATTGAAGCGCAGCAGATATTCCTCGATCTGTCCGCCGCCCTGACCGCCCTCTTCGTTGAGCGGAATACGAATCTTGTTGTCGGGCGCGGTCATGGCTCGCGACTGCAAGCCTGTGTGCTGCCCATGGATGTCGAAGTGGCGAATCTCGCGAAAGTTGAAGAGCCGCTCATAGAACGCAGCCCAATGATTCATGCGACCGCGATAAACGTTGTGCGTCAGATGATCGATGTGCGTAAGACCAACGCCGGCGGGATGCCGCGCTGCGCCCGGCAGCCACTCGAAGTCGATGTCGTAGATGCTCAGGCCGTCCCCGTAACGGTCGATGAGGTACAGCGCCGCGCCGCCGATGCCGCGGATCGCCGGCAGACGCAACTCCATCGGACCGGTCGGCAGATCCACCGGCTGCGCGCCGAGCGCGAGCGCGCGGGCGTAGGCCTGTTGCGCATCGCGAACACGGAAGGGCATGGCGCAGGCGCCGGCGCCGTGTTCCTCGGCGAAAAAGCCGGCCTGACTGCGTCGCTCGCGATTGACGATGAAGTTGATGTCACCCTGACGGAAGAGCGTGACGTCCTTGGAGCGGTGTTTTGCGATCGCCTCGAAACCAAGCTGCCGAAACACCGTTTCCAACGGGTTGGTGTCGAGGGCGGCGAATTCGACGAATTCGAAGCCATCGAGACCCATGGGATTGTCGAGAGGTAAATCTTTCGGAACCGCGCTCATGGGCCGCATCTCGTTGCAACTGAAACAGTTTCAAACGTAACGTTTTACGCGGCGCAGGTCCAGAGGTTATGATTTATGCAATGTTGAGCAAATCCGAAAGTCGAGCCGAGGCGGAGCTGATGGCGAGGGCCTTGCGTGCGGTAGCCGATGCCGCCCGGCTGCGTCTGTTGCGGCTCTGCGCGGATCGACCAACCAGCGTGTCCGAACTCGCCGCAGCAACCTCTGATAGCGAACCGAATGTCTCCCGTCACCTGAAGCAACTCGGACAGGCGGGTTTGCTGCGGCGCATGCGACGTGGGCAACGCGTGGAGTACCAGCCGGTGGGCGAGGGTGGTTTCGCCGCTGAGCTGCTCGGGCTGCTGCTCGCGCGCTTGTCGCCCGACGATCCGGCATTGCGCGAGGCTCGGGCGCGGCTGCGGGCCATCGAAGCGGGCGCGCGCGCCGCGCTGCGTGGCTCGGCTGCCGACTGGGTGGTGTCGAGCCGCCTTGGTCGAAGCTTGCGGGGCGCGCTCGGCATGCAGTTCGAGCGCGATGTTGCCGGGGCACGCGTTCTCGTGCGCAGCCAGCATCGCGAACTGCTCGAAGTGCTGCTGCAAACGGCGGCGCATGGTGCGGCACGCGCCGATGCGCCGCGAGTCACGCTACGCGCTGCCTCGAAGCCCGAGAAGAATGTGCTGCAGTCCTGGCTTGATGCCGAAGGTCTGCGTGCGCTCGTGCTGACGAGTGGCGAGGTGCGCAAGCAGGGCTCCTTCGACGTGTGCTACGAGGCACCACTCCCCGATGAGTTGCGTGACCCCACGCAGCTTGATGCGCTGCTGCAGCGCACGCGTGCGCAGCTTGCCGAAGACGGAATTCTTTGGTGTGTCGTGCCTTACGATCTGCTTGAGTCCGAAGGGTCGCCACCCCTGCGTCTGCGCGCACACCTGACCGACGGCGGCTTCGATTGCTTGTCGCTGGCGCCGATCGAGGCCGAGGGGCGTCATGTGCTCTTGGCGCGGGCGCGCCTGCGCACGGCGCGTAGCGTGCTCGAGAACCCGCTTTCACTGTCTACCTGAGCAAGGGCGACCATACGCCCCCTATCGCCGGAGTCCATGATGTCTGCCCAACCGATCAGCGTGTCCTTCGAATTTTTTCCTCCCGGCGATGCGGCCGTGGAGGCCACTCTGTGGCAATCGGTTGAGCGCTTGCGGCCGCTTGCGCCGCGCTTCGTCTCCGTGACCTACGGTGCTGACGGCTCCACGCGCGATCGCACGCATGCGTTGGTGCGACGCATCCAGACGGAGACCGCACTCACCGGTGCGCCGCATCTCACCTGTGTCGGTGCCTCGCGCGGTGAAGTGCTCGATGTCGCTCGTCGTTACTGGGATGAGGGCATTCGCCACATCGTCGCGCTGCGTGGCGACCCGCCGCAGGGTGCCACGACCTACGATCCGCATCCCGATGGGTTTGCCTACGGCGCAGATCTCGTGGCGGGCCTGCGCAGCATCGCGGATTTCGATATCTCGGTCGCGGCCTATCCCGAGACCCATCCCGAGGCGCCTTCGGCCGAGGCGGATCTCGAGAACTTTCGTCGCAAGGTGGATGCTGGCGCCACCCGCGCGATCACCCAGTTTTTCTTTGATACTGATGACTATCTGCGCTTCCGTGATCGTTGCGTTGCGGCGGGTATTACCGTGAGCATCGTTCCCGGGATATTGCCCATCACGCGCTTCCCGCAGGTGACGCGCTTTGCCGCGCGCTGTGGTGCAAAGGTGCCGGGCTGGCTGGCGGAGCGTTTCGCGGGGCTCGATGACGATCCAGACACGCGCCGCCTGATCGCCGCGAATGTGGCGATCGAGCAGGTCTCGCGTCTGCGCCGTCACGGGGTCAACGAATTCCACTTCTACACGCTCAATCGCGCCGAGCTCACCTACGCGATCTGTCACGCGCTCGGCCTCCGCCCGATCGTAGCGGCAACGGGTGCCGCATGAGCTGCTGTGCGCAGCATCTGCCCGCGCCGCAGGCGCTCGAGTCGCGCACCACGAGCGCCAAGGCCGCGCCGTTCGTGATCACGCCGGTCGACGCCGCCGCGCGCACCGAGCGGGTGCGTCGCCTTCGCGAGCTCATCGAGGAGCGGATTTTGCTGATCGATGGCGCGATGGGCACCATGATCCAGCGCTACAAGCTCGACGAAGCCGGCTATCGAGGTAACCGTTTTGCGGATTACGGTCGTGATGTGCGCGGCAACAATGATCTGCTGGCGCTGACGCGGCCGGAGATCGTCGCCGAAATCCACCGCGCTTATTTCGAGGCCGGTGCCGACATCGTGGAAACCAACACTTTCAACTCGACCACCATCGCCCAGGCCGATTACGGCATGGAAGCACTGGTACCGGAGTTGAACTATCGCGCGGCGCGACTCGCGCGCGAAGTGGCCGATGAGGTTGCGATGCGCACGGGTTCGCCGCGCTTCGTGGCCGGTGCCCTCGGACCTACTAATCGCACCGCCTCGCTCTCGCCGGACGTCAACGATCCCGGTATGCGCAATGTCGACTTCGATCAGTTGGTGGCGGCGTACGCCGAGGCCACGAACGCGCTGGTGCAAGGTGGCGCGGATCTCATCCTGATCGAGACGGTGTTCGACACGCTCAATGCCAAGGCGGCGCTCTTTGCCGTGCGGCAGGTGCTCGATGAACTCGCGCTCGATCTGCCGGTGATGGTGTCGGGCACGATCACCGACGCCTCGGGTCGCACGCTCTCGGGTCAGACCACCGAGGCCTATTGGAACTCGGTGCGTCACGGCGAGTTGTTCGCGATCGGCCTCAACTGCGCGCTCGGTGCGAGCGACATGCGTCCCTACGTCGCTGAACTTGGGCGCATCTCCGATCGCTACGTGTGCGCGTATCCGAATGCCGGCTTACCCAATGCCTTTGGCGAATACGATGAAACGCCTGCCGAAACCGCAGCGATCCTCGCCGAGTTCGCGCGCTCCGGGCTGCTTAATATCGTGGGCGGCTGTTGCGGTACGACACCGGATCACATCCGCCTGATTGCCGAGGCGGTGCGCGGCGTGAAGCCGCGTTCGCGCCAGCCGATTGAAGTGAAGTGCCGGCTGTCGGGTCTTGAACCGCTCAATGTTTCGGCCGACACGCTGTTCGTCAACGTAGGCGAGCGGACCAATGTCACGGGCTCGGCGAAGTTCCGCAAGCTCATCGAGGCGGGTGACTATGCGACCGCGCTCGATATTGCGCGTCAACAGGTGGTCGCAGGCGCGCAGATCATCGACGTCAACATGGACGAGGGCATGCTCGATTCCGAGGCGGCGATGGTGCGCTTCCTCAATCTGATCGCCGCCGAACCCGACATCGCGCGCGTCCCGCTCATGATCGATTCCTCGAAGTGGAGCGTGATCGAGGCAGGGCTGAAGTGTGTGCAGGGCAAGCCGATCGTCAATTCGATCAGTCTCAAGGAAGGCGAGGCTGCGTTCATTGCGCAGGCACGCAAGGTCCGCGCCTTCGGCGCTGCGGTCGTGGTGATGGCCTTCGACGAGCGAGGTCAGGCCGACAGTATCGAGCGCAAGGTGGCGATCTGCGAGCGCTCCTACGCAATCCTCACGCAGCAGGTCGGTTTCCCGCCCGAAGACATCATCTTCGATCTTAATATCTTTGCCGTGGCCACGGGTATCGAGGAGCACGCCAACTACGGGGTCGATTTCATAGAGGCTACGCGACTCATCAAGTCGCGCCTGCCGCACGCCATGGTGAGCGGCGGCGTGAGCAACGTGTCATTCTCGTTTCGCGGCAACGACCCGGTTCGCGAAGCGATGCACAGCGTGTTCCTCTATCACGCCATCCGTGCCGGCATGGACATGGGCATCGTCAACGCCGGCCAGTTGGCGATCTATGAAGATATTGCCGCTGATCTGCGCGAGGCTGTCGAAGATGTGATTCTCAATCGGCGCGCGGATTCCACCGAGCGGCTGCTCGCCGTGGCCGGACGCTTCAAAAGCGAGGCGGGTACGCGTCGCGAGGCCGATCTCGAGTGGCGCTCGCTCCCGGTGGTCAAACGGCTCGAACATGCGCTCGTCAAGGGAATGGATGAGTTCATCGTCGAGGACACGGAGGCGGCACGGCTCGAGGCGCGACATCCGATCGAGGTGATCGAAGGGCCGCTGATGGATGGCATGAACGTCGTCGGCGATCTTTTCGGTGCAGGCAAGATGTTCTTGCCCCAGGTGGTCAAAAGTGCGCGCGTCATGAAAAAAGCTGTCGCGCATCTCGTGCCCTTCATCGAGGATGGCAAATCGGGCGCCGCACGCAGCAATGGCAAGATCGTGCTCGCCACAGTCAAGGGGGACGTGCACGACATCGGCAAGAACATCGTGGGCGTTGTACTGCAGTGCAATAATTTCGAGGTGATTGATCTTGGCGTGATGGTGCCTGCCGAGAAGATTCTCGAGGTCGCGCGTCGCGAGAATGCAGCGCTGATCGGTCTGTCCGGACTCATCACGCCCTCGCTCGATGAAATGGTGCATGTGGCGCGCGAGATGCAGCGTCAGGGTTTCACCGTGCCGTTGTTGATCGGTGGCGCCACGACTTCGCCCGCGCATACCTCGGTGAAGATCGCGCCGCAGTACCGCGAGCCGGTGGTCTATGTCAAAGATGCCTCGCGCGCCGTGGGTGTCTGCCAGTCATTGGTGACGCCCGCACAAAAAACGGGTTTTGTCGCCAAAATTGCCGAAGAGCATGAACGACGTCGTGAGCAGCATGCGGGCAAGACGGTCAAGCAGCCTGAGGCATCGCTCGCCGCCGCTCGCGCCAACAAGCGGCGGATCGATTGGCAGGCTTATCGACCGGTGGCGCCGCTGCGTCCGGGCGTGCAGGTGTTCGAGGACTATCCACCCACCGAGCTACTCGATTACATCGACTGGATGCCGTTCTTCAACGCCTGGGAGTTCGCCGGCAAATTTCCGGACATCCTCACGGACAGCGTGGTGGGTGAGGCGACGAGCAATCTCTATGCCGACGCGCGTCGCATGCTCAAACAAATCATCGCGGGCAACTGGCTCACCGTACGTGCCGTGCTCGGTGTGTTTCCGGCGAATTCCGTGGGGGACGACATCGAGCTCTATACGGGCGAGGACCGTCGCGAGGTGCTGATGACGCTGAATCATCTGCGGCAGCAGAAGGGTAAACCCGCTGGGCAGCCGCACGAGTGCTTGGCCGATTACGTCGCGCCGCGGGACAGCGGCGTACGCGATTACGTGGGTGGCTTTGCGGTGACGGCGGGTGTCGGCATCGAGGAGCATGTGGCGCGGTTCGAGGCGGCACATGATGATTACTCGAGCATCATGCTCAAGGCGCTGGCCGATCGCTTCGCCGAGGCTGCGGCCGAGCACTTCCACGAACGCACGCGACGCGAACTCTGGGGTTACGACGCTGCCGAGCAGCTCACCAATCAGGAGCTCATTGGCGAGGCGTATCGCGGCATTCGGCCCGCTCCGGGGTATCCGGCCTGTCCCGACCACACCGAAAAAGCCAAGTTGTGGCAGTTGCTCGATGTGCAGCGAAACACGGGCATCCGCCTGACCGAAAGCTTCGCGATGTACCCGACGGCCGCGGTGAGCGGCTGGTATATCGCGCATCCGGAAGCCAAATATTTCGCTGTCGGCAAGATCGATCGCGATCAGCTAGAAGACTATGCACGCCGCAAGGGCGTGCAGGTCGAGGAGGCCGAGCGCTGGCTGGCGCCCAACCTCGGCTACGAGCGCAGCTGACGGAGATAAGCCGGCCCACCGAGCGCGCGCATCTGGCCCATGATGGCATCGCGCCGTCCCTGGACGTATGCAGATGGGCGGTCGGCACGCAGGCGTTTCGGGTTGGGCAGCACCGCAGCCAGCGTTGCGGCTTCACGGCGGGTCAGTCGCGACGCATCCTCGGCAAAGAATTTTTGCGCGGCGGCCTGCACTCCGTACGTACCGCGGCCGAACTCGGCAATATTCAGGTAAACCTCGAGAATTCGCTCTTTAGGCCACAGTGCCTCGATCAGCACCGTGAACCAAACCTCGAGTCCCTTGCGCAGCCAGCTACGCTGCGGCCAAAGAAAAAGATTCTTGGCGACTTGCTGCGAGATGGTACTGGCGCCGCGGGTGCGCGTGCTTTTTTCGTTGTGCTTCAAGGCTTTTCGAATCGACTCGAAGTCGAAGCCGGCATGCAGCGGAAATAGTTGATCTTCGGCAGCGATTGCTGCCATGGCGGCGTGTGGCGAGATTCGCTCGAACGGAGCCCACTCGTAGGCATTGGCGTAGCTGAAATCACCCTCGAGCATTGCCGCAACGCGCGTCGTCAACATGAAAGCCGAGGTCGGCGGCGGCACCCAGCGCAGCACCGCGACCAGCGCGACCGATCCGCCCACTGCGATCAGCAGCGCGCGGACCAGGATACGCAGAATGCGCGTCGCCTTCAGGCGGCAGCCTCGCGCGTGACCGAGTGGATGATCACCTCGTCCACCGGTACATCACCGTGGCCACGACGGCGGGTGGTCGGGACTTCGGCGATCGCGTCGATCACGTCCATGCCGGCGATGACTCGACCGAACACGGCGTAGCCATAGTTACCGGGCTGGTGATTGAGGAAGTCGTTGTCGATGAGATTGATGAAGAACTGCGCGGTCGCGCTGTGCACGTCGCTGGTACGCGCCATCGCGAGCGTACCCCGCAGATTTTCGAGGCCGTTCGTGGCCTCGTTGCGAATCGGCGGCCGCGTATCTTTTTGTTCCATGCCGCTCGCGAAGCCACCACCCTGAATCATGAAACCCGGAATGACGCGATGAAAGATCGTGCCGTCATAGTGGCCGGCCTCGACGTACTGCAGAAAATTGGCAGCAGATTCCGGTGCTTCTTTCGCAAATAATTCGACGCTGAAATCGCCGGCGCTGGTCTTGAACTTGAGCATGTGCGGGGTCTTCTCTGATTAAAGGGTGGTCCGATTAAAGGGTGGTCTGATCAGGATATGGGGTCGGTCTTTGACATCCGAAGCGAGTGTAGGTCCAGTCTGCCTTCAGTGACGCGTTCGTGACCGGCGAGATCGCGGTGCGAGACTACGTGACGGAAACCCCGCGCGACAAGTTCGGCGCGCAGTCTTGCGCCCTGAGCGGTGCCGTGCTCGAGCAGCAGAGTGCCGGCAGGTTCGAGATAGCGCGGCGCCGCGGCTGCGAGGTATGCAAGATCGGCAAACCCGTCATCGCCCGGGGTCAGTGCGGCGCGCGGTTCGTGACGCAGCGAGTCGCCCTGCAGCACCGGATCATCCGCTGCGACATACGGCGGATTGGCCGCGATAATATTAAAGCGACGTCCGGCGACCGGCGCGAACCAGTTCCCCTGCAGCAACTCAAGGGCGACGGCATGCCGCGCCGCGTTTTGTCGCGCGACGGCGAGCGCTTCGTGGCAGCGCTCTACCGCTGTGACTCGCCAGCCTGGGCGCTCATGAGCAATGGCGATGGCGATTGCGCCGGAGCCGGTGCCGAGATCCAGCACCGTGGGCAGGGCAAGGCCACCCGTTTCGAGCGCATCACCGCACTGCAAGGCACGCTCCACGAGTAGCTCGGTCTCGGGTCGCGGGACGAGCACGGCGGGACTGACGGTGAGCGTGAGCGACCAGAACTCGCGTTCGCCCAAGAGGTAAGCGAGTGGTTCACCGTCACAGCGTCGATGAAGCCACTGCGAAATCTTTGCTTGCTCGAGCACCGACAGGGCGCGTTCGGGATCGGCATAGAGCGTGCTGCGCGGCAGGCCGAGCGCTGCGAGCACGAGGGCTTCCGCCTCGCGCAGCGCATCGCGCGCAGGCTGTGGCTCGGGCGGATGCGGCCTGAGCGGGCGGGCGACATGGGCCGCGGCCAGAGCGGCCGCTACCGTCTGCACGGCAGTGCGCAGATGGGCGGGGATCGTGAGGATGGCGAGCGACGGCATGAATCAAGCGTGTGTCGGGATGGGCTGCTCCACGCTGCCTAGTGTCGCACGCGGTGTGCATCTGCGCGTCGGCCGCCATGACGCGGCTTACCGGCGAGTCTGCTAGATTGCGCCGCACCATGAGTGCCCACGCATGAATTCCCAAGCATGAACCGCCGTGCATCGATCGTCCCGGATTTTCCCAGCGAGGCGCTGCTGCCCCGCAGGCCGGCGAGCCTCGGAGAAATCCTCGATGCCGGGTTCGTGCTCTTCAAGGGCACGCTGATTGGTTGCGTGCCGTTTTCGCTGTTGGCGGTGCTGTTCGGCCACCTGCCTTCGGTGTACCAACTCCTCACGGGTCAGGCGCTGGCGCTTGACGAATCCAAGGATCTCATCTGGTGGCTGCTGATGCTGGTAGCCGGGCTCGGTACGCTCTGCGTGTGGCTGATCATCATGCTGCGTCAACGCGCAGCGTTGGTAGCCGCCGCGTCAGCGGGCAACGCTGACGGCGTTGCGGGCGGCGTGTTCGCCGATGTCGTGGCCGCAGTGCGCCTATTGCCGCGAGCGCTGCTGTTGCTGCTGTTCGCAGCAGCGGCAATCGTGCTCGGCAGCGTGCTCTTGGTGTTGCCCGGGATTTACCTGCTGGTGGCGTTCTGGCCCGCACTCGCGATCCAGGTGTTCGAGGCGCGCGGTATTCGCGACTCGCTTGATGGATCGCTGCAACTCGTGCGCGGCGAGTGGCGTCATGTGGCGATGACGCTGGTGGTGGTGGCGATGAGCGTGCTCGCCTTGTTCGTGATCGGCAGTCTTTGCGGCTTGCTGTTGTTCGAGATCACGGGTCGTGCCGACCTCGCCAAAGATCCGCTGGCGAGCGGGCTGGTCGCGGGCTTGCTCGGCGCGTTGTTTCAGCCGCTGGTGATCGCGTTCACCCTCGCGAGTTACGCGGATCTGCGCCATCGCAAGGCTTGAGATCGCTGCGTCGGCGTCGCATGCCGTGCCGCGCCGCTCAGGTCTCTTCTTCAGCGAGCAGTTCTGCCTGATGTTCCTGCAGTAACGGCTCGATCAAATCTTCGAGTCGGCCTTCCATGATGGCGTCGAGCTGATACAGCGTGAGATTGATCCGGTGGTCGGTGACGCGGCCTTGCGGAAAGTTGTAGGTGCGGATGCGCTCGGAGCGATCACCGCTGCCCACTTGCAGCTTGCGCTCGCGAGCCTGCGCAACCTCGCGTTTTTCCTGCTCGGAGGCGCGCAACTTGGCCTTGAGCAGCGACATCGCTCGACTGCGATTCTTGTGTTGCGAGCGTTCGTCCTGACATTCGACCACGAGACCACTCGGCAAGTGCGTGATGCGCACCGCCGAATCGGTTTTGTTGACGTGCTGCCCGCCTGCGCCCGAGGCGCGATGCGTGTCGATGCGCAGATCGGCGGGATTGATCTCGACATCCTCGACCTCATCGAGCTCGGGCAGGATGGCCACGGTCACCGCCGAGGTGTGGATCCGTCCCTGGGCTTCGGTCGCGGGGACCCGCTGCACGCGATGCGTACCCGATTCTAACTTGAGCTTGGCAAACACGCCGGCGCCGAGCACGCGGCAGATGACCTCGCGATATCCCCCATGTTCGCCGGGGCTTTCGCTGAGTGTCTCGATCTGCCAGCCCTGTTTCTCGGCATAGCGGCTGTACATGCGCAGCAGGTCACCTGCAAAGATTGCCGCCTCATCGCCACCGGTGCCCGCGCGCACCTCCAGATAGATGTTGCGACCGTCACGTGGATCAGGCGGAATCAGCATTCGTCGCAGCGCGTGCTCTTCGAGCACCAAGGTCTCGTCCAAGCGGCGTGACTCTTCTTCGCCGAGGGCGCGCATCTCGGGGTCGCCATCCGCGGCGAGCCCCTGCGCCGCCGCGAGTTCAGTCTCGATAGCACGATATCTCTCGTATCGTTCAGCGAGCGGCGTCAGGCGCGCGTATTCCATCGACAGCTCGCGAAACTGGTTCGAACCGCCGTCCACGGCGGGGTCTGCAAGCAATCGACCCACTTCTTCATAGCGGTCGGCCTGCCGGTCGAGGCGTTGACGGATGGAGGCTTTCATCGGGCAGGCGCGATTCTCGGGGTGTGAATGGATGCTGACAAGCCAGCCGGTTCCGATATAGTCCGGAAACAATGTCTGCCGCCCGCTTTCGTCCGCTCAGCGCGCTCATTTTGCTCCTCGCCTCGCCGTGGCTCGGTGCCCTGCAGCCGGCCGAGGGCGGTGCCGCCGATACCAGCGCGGCCGACCGGGCGCTGCTGGCCGGCGACTGCAAGGGCGCCGTCGAGGGTTACCTTGCGGCGGGCCTGCTCGATCGCAACCCGCGAGTGATCGAGCGCGCGGTCGAGGTGGCAAGGGCGTGTCGTCACCTGCCCGCGGCGAGTCGAGCGGCGGACCGCTTGCTCGAGCTCGATGGCGAGAACGTCGATTCGCTGCGGCTCGTCGGGCTGATCGCCCTCGAAAGCTGGCGACTCGATCTCGCCCGTCGCGTCTATCGCGATCTGCTTGCCAAACCTGATGTGGAGCCCGAGCGCGCGCTCGCCGATATTCTGCCCGAGATTGCCGAGGGTGATGAAGCTCCCGCAGGTTGGCTGGTATTCAAAGAAATCATCGATCGGCAGACGGCTGCGGCCCGTACACTCGCCACGCTTGCCCGCATCGCCTGTAGTGCCGATGACATCGGCAGCTGCCTTGAACTGATCGCTGCTGCTCGCAGCAAGGACGGAGGCAACGACGCGCGTACCATCCGGCTCGCCGCCGCCGCGGCGGCGGCGCGGGGCGATGCCGAGCGCGCGCTTGCCGAGGCGGAGCTTGTCGCGCAGGGTGATCCCGAGAATCATCGCTTCGCGCGTATCGAGACGCTGATCACGCTTGATCGATTGGATGAGGCGCGCGAGGCGCTGCTCGCCATCGAGAAAGATCCGACGCCCGGCAATGGACGGGCGGCAGTCGATGCAGATCGTCGCTTGGCGCTGCTCGCGCTCTCGAGCGGCGATGAGGTCGAGGCCGAGCGTCGCTTCGGCGCGCGTCTTTCGCGGGATCGCGGTGCGGGTGAGGCGATTTATTACCTGTCGCTCATCGCCGAACGTCGCGGCCGCAAGGACGTTGCGCTGCAAGGCTATCGGCAACTGATCGCCGCAGGCGTCGGCTTGCCGCCAAGAGTGCGCGCGGCGCGTTTGCTGCTCGAGCGTGGCGAACGCGAGGAGGCGCTAAAATTCTTTGACGATCTCCTCAAGGGCGGCAGAACCGATGCCATCGAGGTCGAAATCGCGCGCTCGCGGGCACTGCTCGACGCCGGTTTGGGGAGCGAGGCGATAGCGAGCGTCGATACCGCGCTCGAGCGCTATCCGTCCCATCCAGCGCTGCTTTATCACCGCGCTGTGCTCCTCGACGGGGCAGGGCGTACGCGCGAGGGCGTGCGCGTCTTCGAAGCGCTGCTCGCGCAGCGTCCGGGCGATGGCAACGTGCTGAACGCGCTCGGCTATACGTTGGCGGATCGCAAGCAGCAGTTGCCCCGCGCGGAACGCTTGATCCGCGAGGCGTTGATACAGCGCCCGGACAGCGCCGCGTTTCTCGATAGCCTCGCCTGGGTGCGCTTTCGACGCGGTGATCGGGCGTCGGCTTTGCCGCTGCTCGAGCGCGCGTGGCGCGTGTCGCGCGAGCCTGAGATCGCGGCCCACTGGGGCGAGGTGCTGTGGGCCTCGGGCGACAAGACGCAGGCCCGGGCGGTGTGGGCGCGTGCGCTCGCCATCGCGCCAGACTTGACGCCGCTGCGCAACACGGTCGAGCGGCTTGCCGGATCGATCGAGCTCGGCGCGCCCGGGACGCCGTGACCCGATCAAGGACGACTCGCCTGCGTGGCGCGGGTCTGCTGGTGGCATGCGCGGCGCTGCTGTCGGCCTGTGCAACGTTGCGCGATCACGCCGCCATGCCCCGCGCCTTGCCGAGCAATTGGGACGATCGACGCGGCGAACTTCAGGCGCTCATGCGCTTTGACCTGCAGGGACGGCTGGCCGTGGCCAGCGGCGAGGAGGGCTTCAGCGCGGCGCTGCGTTGGTCGCAACGATTCGACCGGGCTCGGCTCGAAGTCGACGGACCGCTCGGCGTCGGCGGCGTGCGAGTCGATCTGGAGCGGGGGCGGCTACGGGATGAGGCCGTACGCACCGAGCTTGAGCAACGTCTTGGCTTCGCTTTGCCAATCGAGTCCCTGCGCTATTGGATGCTTGGGGTGCCTGATCCTGCGCGCGCCGCCGAGGAGCAACGAGACGCCGATAGTCCGACGCTCGCCGCGCTGACTCAGGATGGCTGGACTGTTTCGTTCACGCGCTATGCACGAGTCGCTGACGGGAACTACGAGCTGCCGCAGCTGATCGAGGTGACTCGCGAGTCGGTGCGCGTGCGGTTGCTGATCGAGCGTTGGGGCAGAGCACGGCGATGACAATCAACGTGTGGTGGCCGGCGCCGGCCAAACTCAATCTTTGTCTGCATGTGACCGGCCGACGTGCTGATGGCTACCACGAGTTGCAGACCATTTTTCAGCCGATCGACCTGCAGGACGAGCTGGCGTTCGAGGTGGCCCCTGCGGGAGTGATCGAGCGGCGCGACGATGCGCAGGCGAAGCCCGGGGCGTTGGCCGCGATCCCCTCGGCCGAGGATCTTTGCGTGCGTGCGGCGCGGGCGCTGGCCGAGCTCGCCGCCGAGCAGCTCGGACGAGCGGTTTCCGGCGTGATCATTCGCATCCGCAAGCGTATTCCGATGGGCGGTGGCCTCGGCGGCGGCAGTTCGGATGCGGCGACGACCTTGCTGGTGCTCAATACGCTCTGGAGCCTCGGTTTCGATCGCGCGACGCTCGCCGCGGTCGGTCTGAAGCTCGGCGCCGATGTGCCGGTCTTCATCCACGGGGTCGCCGCCGTGGGCGAGGGGGTGGGCGAGCGGTTGACGCCGGTATCGCTGCCGGATCGCTGGTTCCTCGTCATCCACCCCGGAGTCTCGGTACCGACGGCAACGGTGTTCCAGGCGCCTGAATTGACACGAAATTCCCCGATCCTCACAATACCCGCCCTTTTGGCGTCGGGGGGTCGAAACGACTGCGAGCCGGTGGTGCGCGAGCGCTATCCGGAAGTTGCAGAGGCGATCGACTGGTTGGCGAGGTTCGCCCCGACGCGGTTGACGGGTACAGGGTCCTGCATTTTCGCGAGCTTCGACTCGGCCGCTGCGGCAGAACGGGTCGCCGCGCGCGTGCCGGACTGCTGGCGGGCTTGGGTGGCGCGTGCACTGCCGCGCTCCCCGTTGCTCGATCGTCTGCCGGAATCGACCTCGCTTTGAAGTTTTTCAGACACCGCGTCTGCTGGGGTGTCGCCAAGTGGTAAGGCAGCGGGTTTTGATCCCGCCATTCGGAGGTTCGAATCCTTCCACCCCAGCCATTCGGTGTCGCCGCGTTCGGTTGATGTAGCGCTCGAGAGGCCCGCTTGGATAGCCAGACCCTGGCCGTGTTCACCGGCAATGCGAATCCCGCGTTGGCCCAGGAGATCGCCCGACACCTGATGGTGCCGCTCGGCCGTGCCGTAGTGAGCCGCTTCAGCGACGGTGAGGTGAACGTCGAGCTCATGGAAAACGTGCGCGGCCGCGACGTCTTCCTCGTGCAGCCGACCTGCCCACCGGTCAATGATCACTTGATGGAACTGCTCGTGATGGCCGACGCCTGTCGTCGTGCCTCGGCAGCGAGCGTCACGGCGGTGGTGCCCTACATGGGCTATTCGCGTCAGGATCGTCGGCCGCGTGCCACGCGCTCGGCCATCTCCGCCAAGCTCGTCGCCAACATGATGACCGAAGCGGGCATCAGCCGCGTGCTCACGGTCGATCTGCACGCCGAGCAGATCCAGGGTTTCTTTGATATCCCGGTGGACAACGTCTATGCCTCGCCAGTGCTGCTCGGCGATGCCTGGCGCCAGCGCTACGAGAACATGATCGTGGTCTCGCCCGATGTCGGTGGCGTGGTGCGCGCCCGCGCGCTCGCCAAGCGGCTCGATGATGTCGAACTCGCAATCATCGACAAGCGGCGTCCGCGACCCAACGAATCGAAGGTGATGAACATCATCGGCGAGGTTGCGGGCAAGACCTGCGTGCTGATCGACGATATGGTCGACACCGCCGGCACGCTCTGTCTGGCGGCGCAGGCGCTCAAAGACGAGGGCGCGGTCAAGGTCGTCGCCTACATCACTCATCCGATCCTCTCCGGCAGTGCCGTCGAGAAGATCACCCATTCCGCGCTCGATCAGCTGGTGGTGACCGACACCATCCCGCTGTCGGCGGCGGCGCAGCAGTGCGGGCGGATCCGTCAGCTTTCAGTGGCGGGCCTGCTCGGCGAGACGATACGGCGAATTCGCGACGAAGAGTCGGTGAGTTCGCTGTACGTCGATTGAGTCCGTTCTGGTCGCGGAACGGAAAGACATCAACCAGGAGCAAGTCAATGAAAATCTCGTTCGAACTGGCCGCGGAACTCCGCAACGACGAAGGCAAAGGTGCGAGCCGCCGCCTGCGTCACGCGGGCAAGGTCCCGGCCATCCTCTACGGCGGCAAGCGTGATCCGCGCATGCTGTCCCTCAATCACGAAAAACTGGTCATTCTGGTCGAGGACGAAAAGTTTTACTCGACCATCATCGGCCTTAAGGTCGGTGACGAGACGCAGGCAGCGATCGTCAAGGATCTGCAGATGCATCCGGCGCGCAACCAGGTGTTGCATGTCGATCTGCAGCGCGTACTCGAAGACGAGAAGATCCGCATCCGTCTGCCAGTCCACTTCAAGGGCGAGGCCGCATCGCCGGGCGTGAAGACGCAGGGTGGTTTGGTCTCGCATCGCATCACCGACATCGAAGTGACCTGTCTGCCGAAGGATCTGCCGGAGGAGATCGCGCTTGATCTCTCGCAGATGAAGCTCAACGAATCAAAGTACATTTCCGACATCACGCTGCCTGCGGGTGTGGTGGCCACCGCCGTGCTGCAAGGTAAGGATCAGGTGGTCGTCTCGATCCACAGCCCGCGCGCTCAGGAGCCGGAAGCCGTGGCGGCGGAAGCGACTGTGGCGGCAGCGCCGGCGGCGGACGCCAAGAAGGAAGAGCCCAAGAAGGAAGCTGCAAAGAAATAAGCGCGCTTCGGTGACGGATCTGCGGGTGGCGATGCGTTCGCCATCTGCAGATGCGAATGGAGGCCGCCTTCACGGGCGGCCTCCGTTTTTGCGGAGGCTGAATGGCCGGTACGACGCTCAAGCTCATCGTGGGACTCGGCAATCCGGGCGACAAATACGCGCGGACGCGACACACCGCGGGCTTTTGGTTCGTCGATGAACTCGCGCGGCGTCACGGCGGACAGTTTCGCAGCGAGTCGAAGCATCAGGGTGAGATCGCACGAGTTCGTGTGTCCGCAGAGGGCGGTGCTGCGCTCGAGATCTGGCTTTTGAAGCCGAGCACGTACATGAACAAAAGTGGCGGCGCGATTGCCTCGCTCAGTCATTTTTACAAGGTGACGCCGGGCGAGGTGCTGGTCGCGCACGACGAGCTCGATTTATCCGCCGGTACCGCACGCTTCAAGTTGGGTGGCGGCCACGGTGGTCATAACGGCTTGCGCGATACCATCGCGGCGATTGGCGCCGAGTTCTGGCGACTGCGACTCGGTATTGGGCATCCCGGACACAAGGATCTCGTGCTCGATTACGTGCTGCAGCGCGCTTGCGCAGCGGATGAGCGCGCCATAGAGGCTTCGATCAACAAGGCGGCCGATGCGCTGCCCGTACTGCTCGGTCAGGGGGCCGAGAAGGCGATGAACCGTTTGCATACACAGGACTGAATCAATCATGGGAATCAAGTGCGGTATCGTCGGTTTGCCCAACGTCGGCAAGTCGACTCTCTTCAATGCGCTGACGCGCTCGGCGATCGCCGCCGAGAATTATCCGTTCTGCACCATCGATCCCAATGTGGGTATCGTGCCCGTGCCCGATCCGCGGCTCGATCAGCTTGCAGCCATCGTGCAGCCCGAACGCATCGTGCCGACCACGGTCGAGTTCGTCGACATCGCGGGCATCGTCAAAGGTGCCTCCACCGGCGAAGGACTCGGCAACAAGTTTCTCGCCAATATCCGCGAAGTCGATGCGATCACGCATGTGGTGCGTTGCTTCGTCAATGACGACATCGTGCACGTATCGGGGCGCATCGATCCGCTCGCCGACATCGAGACCATCAACACCGAGCTTGCCCTCGCCGATCTCGACACCGCCGAAAAAGCGCTGCAGCGCGCCGAGAAAGCCGCCAAAGCCATGGACAAGGAGGCGATCAAGGCGCGCGAGGTCATTCGTCGCGTGCGCGATGCGCTCAACGAGGGCAAGCCCGCGCGCGCCATCGAACTCGATGACACCGAGCGGCCGATCGTGCGCGAGATGCAGCTGCTCACCTACAAGCCCGTGCTTTATATCGCCAACGTGCAGGAGAGCGGTTTCACCAATAACCCGATGCTCGAGGCGGTGCAGAAGCTTGCGGCGAGCGAAGGCTCGCAGGTGGTCGCGGTGTGCGCGGCGATCGAGGCCGAGATTTCGCAACTCGAAGACGCCGATCGCGCCGAGTTCCTCAAAGATTTGGGTCCCGAAGAGCCGGGTCTGAATCGGGTCATTCGCGCCGGCTACGCGTTGCTTGGCTTGCAGACTTACTTCACCGCCGGGGTGAAGGAAGTGCGCGCCTGGACGGTCAAGAAAGGGGCTACCGCACCGCAAGCGGCAGGCGTCATCCACACCGACTTCGAGCGCGGGTTCATCCGCGCCGAAGTGATCGCTTTCGATGATTTCACTGCGCTCAAGGGCGAGCAGGGCGCGAAGGAAGCCGGCAAGCTGCGCCTTGAGGGCAAGGAATATCTCGTCCGCGAGGGCGATGTGATGCACTTCCGATTCAACGTCTGAGGGGTGCGTGGAAGCGTTTCTCATCTCCACTGGCATCGTTGCGCTCGCCGAGATCGGCGACAAGACGCAATTGCTCGCGCTGGTGCTCGCTGCCAAATACCGCAAGCCGGTGCCGATCGTGCTCGGCATTCTGGTCGCGACGCTGGTCAACCATGCGGTCGCAGGGTATGTGGGTGCGTGGGTCTCCTCGGCTGTTGGCGCCGAACTGATGCGTTGGATCCTCGGTATTTCCTTCCTCGCCATGGCCGGTTGGATGCTGATTCCCGACAAGCTCGATGACGAGGAAGACAAGCCTGCACGCTACGGGGTGTTTCTCACCACGCTGATCGCGTTCTTCATCGTCGAGATGGGCGACAAGACGCAGATTGCGACCGTCGCACTCGCTGCCAAGTACGGTTCGCTGCTCGCGGTGGTGGGCGGCACAACGCTCGGCATGATGCTTGCCAATGTTCCGGCGGTACTGCTCGGCGAAGTCGCGGCCAAAAAATTACCCATGCGCCTCGTGCACGGCACGGCCGCGGCCATCTTCGCGGTGCTCGGTATCCTCGTGTTGCTCGGCGTCGGCTCCAGCCTCAGCGTTTGACCGAGGCTGATCAGATGAGGCCGAGCGGCAACTCCGTGGTGTTCTTGGTTTCCTCGATGACGATGCGTGAGTCGATCGACTGCACGCCCGGGATCTGCGCGAGCTTGCCCTGTACAAAACTGTTGTATTCCTCGACCGAGCGCGTGGCGACCAGCAGTATGAAGTCGATGTCGCCCATCACGAGGAAGCACTGCAGCACCTCGGGAAAACTCACCACGCGCTGCTTGAATTTGGGCAGTGATTGCCAGCCGTGGCTCGCGAGCTTGACGTTGACCACGACCAGCACCTCGAGACCCAGCTTCTTGCGTGCTAGACGCGCGACGCGGCTCTGAATCACGCCGGCTTCTTCGAGTTGGTTCACGCGTCGCCAGCAGGGCGACTGCGAAAGGCCCACGCGCTCGGCGAGGTTCGTGGTCGGGATGGTGGCGTCCTGCTGCAACACCTTCAGGATGGCGATATCCTGCTTGTCGAGTTTCATGAATAGTATCTCCTCATAACGACCGATCGAAGAATAACCTATTCCAAAAATTGCGCCTCAAGTGTGCGCCTGGGCGATGGCAGCGGCGCGGCGCTCGCTTATGCTGACTCGCCATGAGCAGCCCATGCACGACTGGACCAAAACTGCATGTCCCCGCCGTGCCGGCGCGGCCGGGTGAGGCGCCGGACTTCAGCTATGTGCGAATCGCCGCAGCGGGCGAGGTGGGTCGACCGGACCCGGCGGTGGCGGTCGCGGAGACTGCACCGCTCGCCGAATCTTTGGTACGCGTGCTCGATGAGACCGGACAGGCGGTCGGGTCGTGGAACCCGCGTTTGTCCGTCGATGAACTCTTGCAGGGGCTGCGGCTGATGCTGCTCACGCGGCTCTTCGATGAACGCATGCAGCGCGCGCAGCGACAGGGGCGCATCACCTTCTATGTGCGCAGTCTCGGCGAAGAGGCGGTGTCGGTCGCCGCCGCCATGGCGCTACGCGAGACGGACATGCTGTTCCCCTCGTATCGCAATCAGGGCCTCTTCATGGCGCGCGGCTTGCCGCTCATCGAGATGATGTCGCAGCTGCTCTCGAACTCGCGGGACATGTGCAAAGGTCGGCAACTGCCCGTGATGTATCACTCGGCGCCGCGACGCTTATTCTCGATCTCCGGCAATCTCGCCACGCAGTATCCGCAAGCCGTGGGCTGGGCGATGGCCGCCGCGATCAAGGGAACGGATGATGTCGCGGCAACGTGGACCGGTGAGGGCAGCACGGCTGCGGCAGATTTTCATCATGCGCTCACTTTCGCCAAGGTTTACAAGGCGCCAGTGATCCTCAACGTCGTCAACAATCAGTGGGCGATTTCCACGTTTCAGGGTTACGCGGGAGGCGAGCAACGCTCCTTCGCGTCGCGCGGCCCGGGGATCGGGCTCGCAGGGTTGCGGGTCGACGGCAATGATTTTCTTGCCGTACACGCGGCGACGGCCTGGGCTGCCGAGCGCGCTCGCTCTGGGCACGGTGCCACCGTCATCGAGCTCGTAACCTATCGCGCCGGTGCGCACTCCACGAGTGATGATCCCTCGCGCTACCGGCCGCGCGAGGAGTTCGAGTATTGGCCGCTCGGCGATCCGATCGAACGTCTGAAGGCGCATTTGCTGCATCTCGGTGTCTGGGACGAGGCGCGGCATGCCGCGCTTGCCGCGACGATCGAAGAGGAACTCGCGGCCGCGTGGCGCGAGGCGGCACGCTTCGGTTCGATGGGCGAAGGTCCGAAGCTGGATCCGGCGAGCATGTTCGAGGACGTGTTCAAAGAAGTACCGGAGCATCTGCGTGTGCAGCGCGACGCGCTGCTCGCCGAACTTGCCGCGTCGTCGGGCGCGCGGCGCTGAGGAGATCGCCCCGATGATCGCGCGTTCAATGAATATGGTTCAGGCGCTCAACTCGGCGATGGACATCATGCTCGCCCGCGATCCGGCCGTTGTGCTGCTTGGCGAGGACATCGGCTATTTCGGCGGCGTGTTTCGCGTCACCGATGGTCTGCAAAAGAAATTCGGCGCGCATCGGGTGCTCGATACACCGATCGCCGAGGGCGGTATCGTGGGGGCTGCGATCGGTATGGCGGTCAATGGTCTGCGGCCGGTCGCCGAGATCCAGTTCGCCGATTACATCTATCCGGCCTACGACCAGATGGTCAGCGAGCTCGCGCGTCTGCGGTACCGCAGCGCCGCGGCGTTTACGGCGCCGCTGACCATTCGCACGCCCTGTGGCGGCGGCATTCGCGGCGGACAGACGCATTCGCAGAGTCCCGAGGGCGTATTTGCGCATGTGAGTGGTCTCAAGGTCGTAATGCCCTCCAATCCGTACGATGCCAAGGGACTGTTGATCGCGTCCATCGAGGACGACGATCCGGTCGTTTTCTTTGAGCCTAAGCGGCTTTATAACGGACCGTTCGATGGCGAGCCCGACAAGCCCGCGCAATCCTGGAGCGGCCATCCGCAGGGTGAGGTGCCCGAGGGTTACTTCACCGTGCCGATCGGCAAAGCTGCCGTGGTGCGCGCGGGTGGTGCGCTCAGCATCATCACCTACGGCACGATGGTGCACGTCTGTCTTGCAGCCGTGGAGGCACTAGGCCTCGACGCCGAGGTGGTTGATGTGCGCAGTATGGTGCCGCTCGACACCGAGACGCTCACCGCATCGGTGAGCAAAACCGGGCGCTGTCTGATCGTGCACGAGGCCACGGGCTTTGCCGGCTTTGGCGCGGAGCTCGTCGCGCAGATCCAGCAGCGCTGCTTCTGGCATCTCGAGGCGCCGATTGCGCGCGTGGCGGGTTGGGACACGCCTTATCCGCATGCTTTCGAGTGGGAGTATTTCCCGGGTAAGCAGCGCGTGATGCGCGCCATCGAGCGCCTCATGGCCGAGGCGGCGTGATGTCCACCACGACGCGTCACATCATGAAGCTCCCCGATCTCGGTGAGGGCACCGTGTCGGCCGAAGTGATCGCCTGGAAAGTCGCGCCGGGTGATCTCGTTCGCGAGGATGCGCCGCTCGTCGAGATGTCGACCGAGAAAGCCGTGGTCGAAGTGCCATCGCCCGTCAGTGGTCGCGTTATTTCTTTGGGCGGCAAGCCGGGCGACACGATTGCGGTCGGCGCGGAGCTTGCGGTGTTCGCGATCGAGACCATTATTGAAGGCGCTCCAAAAGTCGACGATGCTCGCGAAGTCGAGGCTGCTCTCAAAGAATCAGCAGCCGCGGCGGCCGTTGCGGCGGCTGCGGTTGTCGAGTCACGATCCGTCCCGCGAACCGGCGGGCGCATCATGGCTTCACCGGCAACGCGGCGACGCGCCTTCGAGGCCGGTATCGATCTTGCGACCGTGCAAGGCTCCGGGCCGCAGGGACGTATTCTGGCCCGCGACCTGAGCGCTGCTCGCGCGGCGAACGCCGCGCCCGCGGTCACCGAGATTCCGGTGATCGGTGTCCGACGCTTGATCGCGCAGCGCATGAGCGAGGCCAAGCGTGTGGCGCCGCACTTCGCGTACGTCGAGGAAGTCGACGTCACCGAGCTCGAAGCGCTACGCGTACGTTGCAATGGGCAGCGCTCTGCCGACGCACCCGCGTTGACTTATCTACCGTTTATCGTCCGTGCCCTCGCGCTCGTGTTGCACGATTTTCCGCAGTGCAACGCGCACTATGACGAGGCGCGCAACGTCATCCTCCGTCACGCCGCGGTGCATGTCGGCATCGCGACGCAGACGCCGGATGGCCTGAAGGTGCCGGTCGTGCGTGATGTGGCCGGGGGCGATGGGCAGGTGCTCGGCATCGACGAACTCGCGAGCGAGATCCGCCGCGTGAGCGAGGCGGCGCGCGCGGGTCGCGCCAAGCGCGAGGAGCTGAGTGGCTCGACCATTACGGTCACTAGCCTTGGCAAGCTCGGCGGCATCGTCTCGACGCCCATCTTGAACCTCCCCGAGGTGGCCATCATCGGGGTCAACAAGGCGATCGAGCGCGTGGTCGTGCATGATGGCAAGATCACAATCCGCCGGATGATGAATCTCTCCTCGTCCTTCGATCATCGATTCGTCGATGGCTACGATGCCGCCGCGATGATCCAGGCCCTGAAGGCGAGACTCGAAGCCCCCGGCGAGTGGTTTCTGGAGTAGACGACGATGACCGGCAATCCGCAGACAGCGCCATTCGGCAGCATACTCACCGACACCATGGCGATCGCCGGGTACCGCAACGGCGCGTGGACGCCGATGGAGCTGCGCAAGACGGGGCCCATCGAACTGCACCCGGCGGCGCATGTGCTGCATTACGGCAGCGAATGCTTCGAGGGCTTCAAGGCCTATCGTCACGCCGACGGCTCCGTCCATGTCTTTCGTCTCGCGCGGCACATCGCACGCATGCAGCAGAGCGCTCGCGCGCTCGCCCTGCCCGAGCCCGATGCAGCGATGCTCGCCTCGATGGTCAACTCGCTCATCGATCGCGTACGCAGCGATGTGCCCGAGGCGCCGGGCGCGCTCTACCTGCGACCCTTGCTCTTCGGCACCATGCCCAACATCGGTGCGGCGGCCGTGCCATCGAACGAAGCTTGTCTGGTCGTGCTCGCGAGCCCGGTGTGGGATTACTTTGCCGGCGGCATGAAGCCGCTCAAGATTCTGGTCGAGGAACACGCGCAACGCTGCGCGCCACATCTCGGTGTGGTCAAGACCGGCGGCAACTACGCCGCGGCCATGGGCCCGACGCTCGCCGCGCGCAAGACCTACGGGGTCGATCAGGTGCTCTTCTGCCCAGGCGGCGAAGTGCAGGAGACGGGTGCGGCGAACTTCCTGCTGATCCGTCCGGGCCACATCCTCACGCGCGGCCTCGACAGCAGTTTTCTGCATGGTGTCACCCGCGATTCGCTGCTGACGCTTGCTTCGACGCTCGGCTATCGCATCGAGGAGCGCATCTTTACGGTGAGCGAGATGCTCGAGTGGGTGAAGACCGGCGAGGCCGCGCTTTCGGGCACCGCCGCGGTGCTGGCCGGTGTCGGTACGTTGGTGCGCGAGGGCGTCGAGCACAAGGTCGCGGGCGGCCAGATCGGCCCCGAGACCCAGCGACTGCGCGCGGCGCTGGTCGCCATCCAGCAGGGCCTCGCCCCGGACCCCGAAGGCTGGCTGACGCGGGTCTGATCCGCTGCCTTGACAGGGCGGGGCGCAGCCACCCAAACTCGCGGCCCTTTCGGCGCCCGCCCGAAACGCCACCCGGCCTCCGTGGAAAGGTAGCTCAGCTGGTTAGAGCACGGCACTCATAATGCCGGGGTCGAGGGTTCGAGTCCCTCCCTTTCCACCAAATCTAATTCGTTTGACTTCCAAAAAATCCCGTAAAGCATTGAAAAGAAAGCGCTTTAACGTGGGCGATCATCCACGGGAGTCGATTGACACTCTGGGGCTATCCGCGGTACCACGGTGTTCCCCCAGCGGAGAACCCCAAATGCTCACCGACAAATCAAGGCAGAACCATGGGTAAGTGGACGCGTCGCGCATTGCTGGCCACGGGCGGTCTCGCGGGTGGAACGCTACTCGTCGGCGTTGGCATCGTCGCGTTCGCGCCTGACCGGCTCTCGCTGCGGCCTGATGCGGCGGGCGGGCAACTTGCGAGTTGGGTTCGTATCACGCCCACGGGCGAGGTCGTCGCGATCGTGCCGCACGCCGATCTGGGGCAGGGTACCCACACCGCGCTTGCGATGATGCTTGCCGAGGAACTCGACGCGGATTGGTCGCGGGTGCGGGTCGAAGAAGCGCCAGCGACCGACGATTACGCCAACGGCCACGTGCTGCGCGGGTTCCTCGGCGCTGCGCTGCAGCTGCCACGCATGCTCGATCGCGGCGCCGACTGGTCGGCGTTCAAGCTGACACAGCTGCTCGACGTCCAGATTACGGGCGGCAGCGTCAGCGTGCGCGGCACCGGCTGGTATGGCCTGCGCGTCGCCGGTGCGGCGGCGCGCGACATGCTGCTGCGCGCAGCGGCGGCGCGCTGGTCGGTGCCGGCGGATGAACTCACGACTGTCGACTCGAGTGTGACTCATGCAGCCAGTGGGCGCAGTGCGGGTTACGGAGAGCTCATCGAGGCCGCGGGGCAGCTTGAACCGCCGCAGCGCCCCGCGTTCAAGTCGCCGGCGGACTACCGCATCGTTGGCACACCGCGCAACCGCTTCGACGTGCCGGCGAAAGTCGATGGCACGGCCGTCTACGCGGTCGACGTTCGTCTGCCCGGCATGCTGCATGCGGCGCTGATCGCCGCTCCAGTATTCGGCGGGGTGCTCGAGTCGGTCGATGCCGCGCCTGCGCTCGCCCTTGCAGGGGTGCGGCGCGTCGTCGAGCTCGAGCAGGCCGTGGCGGTCGTGGCCGACACCCGCTGGCAGGCCGAGAAGGCGCTCGCGGCGCTGTCGCCGCGCTTCAGCACGGCTGGCCATGAGTCGTTCACGAGCGCCGCTTGGTTCGACCAGCAGCAGCAGGCGCTGCGCACCGAGCGGGGCGACAAAGATCACACCGTCGGCGATGTCGAGGCTGCGTGGCCGGGCGCCGGGCGGCGCATCGAGGCGGAGTACCGCGTGCCGTACCTTTATCACGCGACCATGGAACCGATGTGCGCAACCGTGCGCATCGCCGACGGTCGCGCCGAGATCTGGACGGGCGTGCAGGATCCGCTGCAGACGCGGCGGCGCGTCGCCAAAGTCAGCGGCATCGACGCCGAGCGCATCACGGTCCATAACCACCCGAGCGGTGGCGGCTTTGGGCGCCGCATGCCGCACGAGGGTGATTACGTTGAACAGGCGACTCGCATCGCCATGGCGATGGCGCCCGCGCCGGTCAAACTGATGTGGAGTCGCGAGCAGGATCTGCGCCATGGTTACTATCGTCCGGCCGTGATTGCCCGCTTCGAGGGTGCCGTGAGCGAGGCGGGCGCACCGCTCGCGTGGCTCGGGCGCTTCACGGGGCGCAGCGAGGGGCCCGCGGCGCGGCCGCTCTATGCGATCCCCAATCAGGATATTCGCAGCGTATCGATGCAGAGCCATGTGCCTGAAGGTCCATGGCGCTCGGTTGCGTTTTCGCAGCACGGTTTCTTTGTCGAGGCTTTCTTTGACGAGCTTGCGCACACCGCAGACGCCGACCCGCTGGAATTCCGCCTGGCGCATCTCGGCGAGCGGCCGCGGCATCGCGCCGTGCTGGAGCGTGTCGCGACGCTCTCTGGCTGGCGCACGACGCCGCGTAGCAGTGTGGATGCGGTCACTGGCTCGCGCCGCGGTCGTGGCGTCGCGCTCGTCGAGAGCTTTGGCAGCATCGTCGCCGAGGTCTGCGATGTCGTGGTCGCCGCGGACGGCGCGGTACGCGCCGAGCGCGTCGTGGCGGTCGTTGACTGCGGCCTCGTCATAAACCCCGACACGGCTCGCGCGCAGATCGAGGGCGGTATCCTGTTTGGACTGTCCGCGGCACTCGCCGAAGAGATCACGCTGGAATCGGGCGCGATCGTGCAGCAGAACTTCAATGATTATCCGTTGCTGCGACTCAGTGACTCACCGGCTGTCGAGGTCGAATTCATGACCTCGACCGCGGCACCGGGGGGGCTTGGCGAGCCGGGCACGCCGCCGATTTCTGCTGCGCTCGTCAATGCCGTGTTTGCTGCGACCGGCGTGCGCGTCCGTGCCTTGCCGCTGACTGCGGCTGCCGTGGCGCTTGGTGCGCAGTCAACCGCGGCGGCGTAGCCTCACGGCCCTCGCTGCAAGCGTTCGATCTCCGCAAAATCTGTGGGCGGTTCGCGGTAGAGCGGGGCGCGAGTTTCAATGTATTCCTGGATTGAAGCCGGTAAATCCGCATAGCGGTCGACGCGCCAGGACGTGCGGTGCGTATATACCGGTTTACCCTCGCCGATGGGGTGCCAGTTGACGAGCGTCAGGGTCAGCGTGGTCGATGGCGTGAGGTTCGCGCGCTTTGGCGTCACCCAGAACTCATACATTTCGTAGCTGCCGGTACCGTCGGCGGCTTCGCGAGCGTTCGGCGCGCTGAACGCCACGACGTCGCCGATCCGTCGGGCCTCCATCGCCGAGCCGATGTCCACGCGGCGCATCGCGGCGCCAGCGCCCTGCGTCGATGAGCCCGCCAACCGATCACCCTCGAGACGAAACGTCATGTACTGGTACGGGTAAAAATATCGATCGTTCGGCTTGCCACCGATCTCTTCGATGACTTTGCCGGTTTGTGGATCGCGCAGGATGTAGAACTTGCGGCTGGCCTTGTGCACCGTGCCGTCCGCATCGCGTCGCAGCAGACGTGCCATGTCGACACCCTCGATCAACGCGAGCAGCCGACCGCCGGGGAAGGTCTTCAAGGTCCCGGTCGAGTAGTAATAGATCGGTTGGCCATCAGTCCCCATGTTTGATTCGACAAAGATATCGAAGATCTGTGGATCGAAACCGGAGGCCTCTGCGCGGGGCGCACTGAAGAATCCCACGAGGATCATCGTCAGAGCGGTGAAGACAAGGCTGGGGAGGGAGGTTCGCGCTACGGAGCGGGGTCGAGTGGTCATGCGGGGATCCTCGGATCGGGCGTGACAAGCGAGTCCGATCGAGTCTAGCGCGATCCGCGATAATTACCTTCATGCGCCGCCTTGCCGCCCCGATTTTTGACCGCGACTTCAGAGCCTCGTGGCTGGCCTTTGCCGTGGCGGCATTGCCTGGGGTCGCGGGCTCGGCATGGGCAACCCTGCGGCTGGCGCCGGGACTCGAGGCCGTCGATCTCGTCGAGTGGGTGCTGCTCGGGGCGATCCTCACGGTGCTTGGCAGTCTGAGTCAGCTCGGCCTCAAACCGGGTTACATGCAGGAAGTGACAGATCGCGGCGCGGCCGCACGACACCCGGCGCTTCGGGCTGCGGCACTCGCGCTCGCCGGGACCGGTGCTCTTGCGGGGCTGATCGCTGCTGCAGGGCTCGCGCTGCTCGCCGAGTTCGGCTTGTGGCGCAACGTCGAGGTGCTTTGGTGGCTGCCGCTCGGCAGTCTGCTCGGCAATCTTGCGATGATCTTCCACACCGATCTGCGCATCCTCGGGCAACCGCGTCTGATCGCGACGCTCAGCATTATCGGTCTGCCGGCGCTCATCTTGACCCTCGAGGCCGCCCTTCGCGTCGGGCTCTCGCCGCTGGCTGCACTTTGGGCGGCGACCTGCCTCGTCAATCTGATTTTTGTCGCCACACTCGCGTATCGCTCAGGAGTTTTCACTCATCGCGGCATCGACCGGAAATTTTTGACTCATGCCGTGACCATGGGCGTGCCGGTGATGAGCGGTTTGCTTGCAAAGTACGTTGCAGATCTTGCCATCGCTGCGACTTTTCGCTGGTGGGCCGACGCGGAGGTCGCAAAACTCTACGGTCTCGCCATGCGTGCGATCGAGCCATTCTTTGCACTCGTCATCGGCGCCTTCCAGATGGCTTGGGGCGCCCATGTCTACAGCTGGTTGCGCGAAGCAGGTGACGGCAGCATGGCGGCGGCGCGCGCGAGAGAGGCTATGAAACTTGGAGTCTGGGGTTTGCCCTTGGGGCTCGCTACGGGCTTGGCGATGCTGCTGTTGGCGGGCGAGGGTGGTGAGGTCGGGCACGCACTACCATTTCTGATGATGGCGTTATCGAGAGCGCTCGCCTTCGGCATGGCCTCGCCGATGGGTTTCGGGCAGACGATGCGTCGCGACTATCGGCAAGGGATGCGCATCACGGTGCTTGAGATGCTGCTTACCTTGAGCGCCCTACCGCTCTGCGCGGCAGCACTCGGGAGTTTCGCTGCGCTCGCGTCTGCGGCGCTGTTGCCTTGGATTTCGGTCGCCTTGCTGCACCGATATTCAAGGTCGGTGTTGAACGCGACGGGCGCGCCGCTGCGCGTTTAGTCTTCGAAGGTAAAACTGATCTGTTGATCGATGGATTTCGGTTTGCGGGGGCGCTGCTCTGCCGATTTGCTGCGCCCCGCTGATTTGCTGCGACTGCCGAGTTTTCGATGGACCGCCGCGGCCTGCGCACGAAAGTCTTCGCCATGTCGATACGTGGTCATTCTTTGCCGCGCCAGGCATGCCGCCGATTCGTGTTCGACGATCGGGGGTGGATAATCACGAGGTGGCTGATCGAGCAGCCAGGGCTCGTGGATGAACTCCTCCGGCACATCGCGCAGCTCGGGCAGATAACGGCGGATGAACCGCCCCTCGGGATCGTGATCGTAGGACTGCTTGACCGGGTTGTACATACGAACGGCATTGATGCCGGTTACGCCCGATTGCATCTGGAATTGGCTGTAGTGGATACCGGGCTCGTAGTCGGTAAAGAGCTTCGCCATGAAAGGCGCAGTGCGGCGCCAATCCAGCCACAAGTGATAGCTCGCGAAAGCGACCAGCATGGCGCGCATACGAAAAGTGATCCAGCCATTGACATGCAGCGAGCGCATGCAAGCGTCGATCAGCGGATAGCCCGTCCGACCCTCGCACCATGCATCGAAGAAATCGGCACGAAAATCATTCTCGCGCATACCTTCGAAGGCTGGATGCATGCAGCGGGTTTCGATGGTGGGTTGCTGTTCCAGTTTTTGAACGAAATGACAGCGCCAGGCGAGTCGCGAGGCAAAGGCGGCGAGTTGTCCTGCCCAGGCATCGCTCGCCGCGTCACGGCGCGCCTCGAGTTCGCCAATACGCTGCTCGGTCGTCTGAACGATTTCGCGTACCGAGAGCGTACCGTAGGCAATGTGCGCACTCAGGCGCGAACAATGTCGCGCCGACACGCCGGGCTTCGAGATCGTCCGCATGTAATAACGCGAGCGATCCTCGAGAAAGCTCTCGAGCACTTTCAACCCCGCGCGACGCCCGCCGGTTTGTACCCGCGGTGTCGGCGCGCCGAACATCGGATGGTCGATGGACGGTAGCGGCGTCGCGTTTGTCGTGAGATCCCCTGCGCGTGCTGTCGCCGATGCGAAGCGGATTTGCGTCGGCACCGGGATTTTGGGCTGGCGCATCACGCGATCGCGTTCGGCCGACCACGTATCGCGACTCCTCAGGCGTCGCACGACGCCATTTGCCGGCAATTCATGCCAGCGAATACCGCTTTCGCGGCACCATGCGGCGAGCCGCAGATCGCGGGCAAAAGTCCAGCCGTTACCGGTTTCCTCGTGGGACCAGAGTTCGAACGGACCCTGTTGATTGAACAATGAAATGAAAACGTCCGGGATCTCGCCCGTCATCACATGGAGCGCGCCGCCGAGCTCACGCAACTGCGTATCGAGATCGACGAGGCTATCGCGAGTGAATTGCCAGTGTCGCGAGGAGACATCGGGCTCGCGCCACAGGGCGGGCTCGATGACATACAGCGGCAGCACGGGGCCACGGGCCACCGCAGCCTGCAGTGGCGCATGATCCTCGAGGCGCAGGTCGCGCTTGAACCAAACGATCTGCAGCGGCATGACGCTTAAGGGGTAGAAGGCGCTCCCGCAGCGGGCTCGAGCGTCGTCGTCTCGAGCGCCGCCTCGAGTGCGGCGACACGCTTGCGCAACTCTGCGCCCTTGCGATTCGCCGCCGTGTTGCGCAGATAGTCGTCCATCGGTTGGGTGGGTAGGCCTGCGTACACGCCGGGTTCACTGATATCTTTGACCACGCCAGCGCGGTGCACCAGCACGGCGTTATCGCAGACGGAGA
>Ga0194116_10000713_pt1 | contig 54800 bp, 51 predicted proteins | sample TA2MahsurfametaG_4_FD_148617 | JGI IMG/M metagenome (GOLD analysis project Ga0194116, IMG submission 148617) | Freshwater microbial communities from Lake Tanganyika, Tanzania - TA2015008 Mahale S9 surface | ecosystem: Environmental > Aquatic > Freshwater > Lake | place: Tanzania: Lake... | reverse complement strand
AATAAGGAGGCGCGATGAAGAGTAAGGCGCGTAATTTAGCCACAACGCTATCTCTTCTTCTCATTGCTTCTACTTTTAACTTAGTTCCAACTCTTTCAAGCGCGGCTCAAATCAAAGCCGGAGCAACATGCAAAAAGAGTGGCGTGATTCGAAGCGTTGGTGCCAAAGAATTCATCTGTAAGAAAAGCGGAAAGAAGTTACTTTGGACTCAGGTGGTTAAAGCAAAGCCTGTAGCACCTACTCCTTCACCTTCGGCAACTCCAACCCCATCAGTTTCCCCATCACCATCGGCAACTCCGACTCAATCTGTTTCGCCGACACCGACTCCGACACCAACTCCGACACCGACTCCGACGGTAAAGACGCTAACTATTTATACCGGTGGCCGTGGTACTGCTGAGGGATCGAGTATCGCAAAGAGCGTTGAGCTAAATTTCACGCCACAGAGCGCCCCTACTGCAGCAAATCTAAAACTCTGGATCCATGATCCAGAAAACAACTCCAAATCGGCTAACTCGCCTGGGCTTTTCTATCGAAAGAGCGATGGCGATTGGATTCTTGCACTAACAAATAGCGATGGAACGATCTACCTTACTTTATCTGCGGGGACATACACGCTAGACACAGTTGAGCCTAACAACAACACAACTAAGTACAAACGTAAAGCGTACACAGCAACTATAGATAGCGCTGGCAAGGCATCAATTACTCAACTTGGAGCTAATAGCCAAGGTTTCTTCACGATAACTTTAGATTTAGTGGTGGCGTCACCGACTTTTCAGCCTGCGAATCTCTGTCAACTGAGAGGACCAGTAGGAAGTAGTTCAGTTACAAACGGATTTCCTCGGGTACCAGGTCGCTTACCAAGCTCGGGAGAGATAAGAGCTCTAATTATTCCGGTCGACTTTCCAGATGTGATTGGTAGAGGCGATCCTGCCGAGATCTATTATGAAATGGCGACTGAAATGGATGCCTATTTTAGAAAGGTATCCGATAAACGAGTCTCTTTTACTTACCAAGTTCTTCCTAGATATCTTCGTATGGAATTTCTATCTACCGCTTACAACCTTGGATCCTGGAACAAAGGAGATAGTTTTGGATATTGGAAAGCAACGCTGGCTGCAGCAGATCCATATGTTGATTACTCCAAATTTGATGTGGTTTATGTGTTAAGTCCCAAAACAATCCCATCAGCATCTATTGCATATGGACCAGCATTTCCGACCAAAGTGGTAGTAGAAGATGGTTTTGTTATGAACGGCACTATCTCTGGCGCTGATGCCTACAAAAATTTTCCAGGTGCAAGTTGGAAGTGGATGGCACACGAAACCGGACATCTATTTGGGCTTCATGATCTTTACACAATTGCCCCACAAGAGGGAACTTTCGGTGAGTGGGATTTGATGTCACTAAATTGGACAACTCGGGCTATTGAATTGAATGCATGGAATCGATACTTGACCGGTTGGCTAGCGGAATCTCAGATAGATTGTCTTGATTCCGTCGCAATTTCTTCAAGTGCTATTACAAGAAACCTTGTTCCTTTAGTTGAAAACGTTTCGGGGCAAAAAGCTCAATTTGTTAAATTGAGTGATACAAAGATTCTAGTTTTGGAGTACCGGACAACAGGCGGTTATGACGTAATTCCAGAGCAAGAAGTGGGCGTGTTGATTTACACAGTTGATACGACCATCCAATCAATAAAAGGTGGCTGGCAAGTTCAACGGCGACCCGGATCAACGGAAAGCAACTTTAGCGATGCAGCTCTTCGAACCGGCGACAAGATTACGGTCTCAGGGATAACTATCGAAGTTACTTCTCTCGCTAAAACTTCAGCCTCGTTGAAAATTAACAAAGGTTAAATTTGGGCCAGATAAATGTTTCAGGGGTGGAGTACGCCCTCTCAGATGGTCGTGTTCTGTTAAGTGATGTCTCTTTTCGCGTTGGAGATGGGGCAAAGGTTGCGTTAATTGGTGCAAATGGTTCCGGAAAGACAACGCTCTTTCGGATGATTGCTGGGGATCTCGAGCCGGACAATGGCAGCATCATTGTTACCGGTGGTCTTGGAGTTATGCGCCAGTTCATCGGCTCCATCCGGGACGAGTCGACGGTGCGAGATTTACTTGTTTCAATCTCTTCGCCGAAGATAAGAAACGCTGCCACAAAGCTAAGTGAAGCCGAGAAGGCGCTTGCTCAAAGCGACACCGAGAAAGAACAGATGGCTTATGCCCAAGCCCTTTCTGACTGGGGAGATGCTGGTGGATATGAAGAGGAAGTCTTATGGGATATCGCCTGTTCCAATGCGCTCGGAAAAACCTTTGATCGCGTTTCAAATAGAGAGGTTAATTCACTTTCTGGTGGCGAGCAGAAGAAGCTTGTTCTTCAGGCGCTTTTAAATGGTGGGGATGAAGTACTAATTCTTGATGAGCCGGATAACTATCTTGATGTCCCAGCAAAAAGATGGCTAGAGGAGGAGATTAGAAACTCTAAGAAGACAATTCTCTTTATCAGCCATGATCGTGAATTACTTGCCGCAACTGCAAACAAAATTGTCACACTTGAGCAGGGTGTGAATGGGAACTCAACTTGGATTCATGGCGAAGGTTTTGCCACTTATTACGATGCTCGTAAAGCACGAAATGAGCAGTTCGCTCAACTCGTTGAGCGCTGGGAAGATGAACATAAGCGCCTTAAAGAGTTAGTTCTAACCCTGCAATGGCAGGCTGCATCATCACAAGATATGGCATCAAGATATAGAGCGATGCAGACTCGACTCCGTAAGTTTGAAGAGCTTGGACCACCTCCTCCTCCACCAATCGAACAACAAGTAAGAGTGAACTTAAGAAGTACCAGGACTGGTGAGCGCGTTGTTACTTGCGAGAAGTTGACTTTAGAAAATCTAACCGAACCATTTGATTTTGAAATTTATTATCAAGATCGAGTAGCAATCTTAGGAAAAAACGGAACTGGTAAGTCGCACTTCTTGCGAAGGTTATCGGGGGATGAGAGCGTTCGTTACACCGGACTTTTCAAACTTGGTGCTCGAGTTAAACCTGGCTTTTTTGCTCAAACCCATGCCCATCCAGAATTTGAAGGTAAGAGCCTTCTTGAGATTTTGTGGGAGCAAAATTCTTTACAACTGGGAGCGGCAAAGAGCGTTCTGGGTAGGTATGAACTTGCCGATCAAGCAGAGCAGAAGTTTTCAACTCTCTCTGGTGGCCAACAGGCACGTTTTCAAGTGCTACTTCTTGAATTAGCGGGCGATACTTTGTTATTACTCGATGAGCCGACCGATAACTTAGATCTTGCAAGTGCAGAGGCGTTAGAGCGCGCGCTGGATTCTTATCAAGGAACTGTTATCGCTGTGACGCATGATCGTTGGTTTGCCCGCGGCTTCACAAGATTCCTTATTTTTGGGGCTGAAGGCCAGGTCTACGAGAGCCCCGAGCCCGTCTGGAACCACTGATTTTGACCCTCCTGAGAGGGGCGGGTAGCCTCCTCCTTCTGCCTCCGCTGCTTGTGGAGCGGACCAAATAAAGAAGTATTAAAGAAAGCGAGTTTGCCGTGCGTACCTTTACTCCATCTCCGAGCAATGTTGCGCGCAAGTGGTACATCATTGATGCAGCCGACGTAGTTCTCGGGCGCCTCGCCAGCCATGCCGCAACACTTCTTCGCGGCAAGCATAAGCCAACTTTTGCGCCGCATATGGATATGGGCGACTTCGTAATCGTTATCAATGCTGACAAGGTTGTTCTTACCGGTAGCAAGATGACCGAGAAGATTGCCTATCAACACTCACAATATCCAGGCGGTCTTACTGAGCGTAACTACGCACTTCTTATGGAGAAGTTCCCTACTCGCGCCGTAGAGAAAGCGGTTAAGGGAATGCTTCCAAAGAATTCAATCGGTAAGCAGATGGCTTCCAAGCTAAAGGTTTATGCCGGACCTAATCACCCACACGGTTCACAAGCCCCAATCCCATACGTTTTTACTCAAGTCGATCAAACTAAGTTAGGCAAGTAAAGGATGATGATGTCAGAGAACGAGACAACTACTGCATTTAGCTCTAGCACTCCTGCTGGTGCAACAAACCGCGCTGCGGTTATCGCCCCAGGTGCTGGTGTTGGTCGTCGTAAGGAAGCAGTTGCTCGCGTTCGCTTAGTCCCAGGCTCGGGACGTTGGACTGTAAATGAGAAGACTCTTGAAGCATATTTCCCAAATAAAGTTCATCAACAATCAATCTCTGAACCTCTTCGCACCGTTGGCGCAGAGGGTAAGTACGATGTAATTGCACGTATCGATGGCGGCGGAATCTCCGGACAAGCTGGCGCACTTCGCCTAGGCGTCGCGCGCGCCCTAAATGCGATTGACGTCGATGCAAATCGCCCAGCTCTTAAGAAAGCTAAATTCCTAACACGTGACCCACGTGTAATTGAGCGTAAGAAGTACGGCTTGAAGAAAGCCCGTAAGCGCTCCCAGTACAGCAAGCGCTAATCCTCTAGCGTTTCCTTCATGGCCCTATTCGGCACAGATGGTGTCCGAGGTGTTGCGGGCGTTGATTTAACTTCCGAGTTAGCCCACGATCTTGCTGTTGCTGCCGCGCATGTACTTACTGATCTTGGTGAATTTGCAGGCCATAAACCTAAAGCCGTAATCGCTCAAGATTCGCGCGAATCAGGGGCTTATTTGGAAGAAGCTATTGCAAAGGGATTATCCGAATCAGGCGTTGATGTAATCAGGGTTGGGGTTCTGCCTACGCCGGCTGTCTCATTTCTAGTAACTGAATTGAGTTTGGATCTCGGCGTAATGATTAGCGCTTCACATAATCCAGCGACTGATAATGGCATAAAGTTTTTCGCGCGCGATGGCAAGAAACTTGCTGACTCTGTTGAGGCTCAAGTAGAAGCGCAGCTTGGAAAACCTTGGCAGCCAAATGGCAATCGCGGCGAAATCAGATTTGATGAGGGCGCTCGAGAGAGTTACATCAGATATCTCTTAGGAACAATCCATACCGATTTCAAAGGTTTGAAGATTGTTGTTGATTGTGCAAATGGAGCAGCATCATTTGTTGCACCAGAAGTTTTACGGAGAGCCGGCGCAGAAGTTATAGCAATATCGGATAAACCAAGCGGGAAAAACATAAATGAGAATTGCGGCTCTACCCATTTAGAAAATTTGATTGCAAAAGTAAAGAGTGAGAGCGCAGACATCGGTATTGCTCATGATGGTGATGCCGATCGAGTGCTGGCGATTGATCATGAGGGAAATATTGTTGATGGCGATTACATCCTAGGAATACTCGCAGATCACACAGAACTTCCCACAAAGAAAATAGTTGGCACGGTAATGACCAACTTAGGATTGATTCGCGCACTAGAGAAGCGTGGGATTGGTTTTGCAGCGACACCCGTCGGCGATCGTTACGTGCTAGAGAAGATGTTGGCCGAAGGTCACATGTTGGGCGGGGAGCAATCAGGTCATGTGATTATGCGGAAGTTCGCGATTACTGGAGATGGAATCTTGACTGCGCTACATCTAGTTTCAGAGGTTGTACAGAGCAAGAAATCTCTAAAGGAGCTGGCTTCCTTTTTGGAGCGTTACCCACAGGTTCTAATAAATGTGAAAGGTGTAGATAAATCGCGCTTGAATTCAAATTCCGTTATCAAGAAGCGAATTACTGAGATTGAAAGTGAATTAGGTTCAAGCGGTCGGGTACTCCTTAGAGCATCAGGAACTGAGCCTGTGATTAGAGTGATGATTGAAGCCCAGAGCCAAGATAAAGCGGAAGGATTCGCCTCGGCGCTAGCAGCGCTAGTAAAATCAGAACTCGCGTTGTAAGGGAGATTTCAAATGTGTGGGATCGTCGGCTACACCGGCCCTAATCCCGCTCTTTCGCGAGTTATTGAAGGACTTCGTCGTCTTGAATACCGTGGCTATGACTCTGCTGGAGTTGCTCTAGCTACAAAGGTAGGCGAGAAATTAGTCGTTGAGAAGAAAGCTGGAAAGTTAGCAAATCTCGAAGGTACGTTAACGAGTGACTACTCAAATGCACATGGCGGAATCGGACATACTCGCTGGGCCACTCATGGTGGACCTACCGATGTGAATGCTCATCCACATTTAGATGAGAGCGGAAAGCTTGCGGTAATTCATAACGGAATCATTGAAAATTATATTGAGTTAAAAGAAGAGTTAGAACGGCGTGGCCATAAATTCAAGTCCGAGACCGATACTGAATCAGTCGCTCATCTTCTCAGCGAAGAATTCAAAATTTCCGGCGACCTAGCAACTGCGATGCGCAGCGTTTGTTCGCGATTGCGAGGTTCCTTCACATTGCTGGCAATACATTCTGATCGCCCCGATTTGATTGTTGGCGCTCGCCGAAATTCGCCATTGGTTGTTGGAGTAGGAACTGGTGAGAACTTCTTAGCCTCTGATGTCTCTGCATTTATTTCCCATACAAAGCGAGCGTTAGAGCTAGGTCAAGATCAAGTCGTCCAGGTCACCCCCGAAAAGGTTGTAGTTACTGACTTATCAGGTGCGGCGATTACTCCGAAAGAGTATGAAATTACATGGGATGCAAAAGCTGCCGAGAGAGGCGGTTTCAAGCATTTCATGCTCAAAGAAATCTTTGAGCAACCAAAGGCGGTTGCCGACACCTTACTTGGAAGATTTCCAAGCTCTGATTCGATTGAGCTAAAAGAGTTAGAAAATCTTGCCCTAGATTGCAATCGAATCTTAATTCTTGCCTGCGGAACGGCGTATCACGCGGGGCTAATCGGAAAGTATGCAATTGAAGAGTGGGTACAAATCCCAGTCGATGTTGAACTTGCCTCAGAATTTCGTTATCGCAAGCCAGTTCTAACTTCAAAGACTTTAGTGATAACAATCTCTCAATCTGGTGAGACCATGGATACTTTGATGGCGCTCCGTCACGCAGAATCTCTCGGTGCGCAGACGCTCTCTATTTGTAACACAATCGGTTCAACAATTCCTAGAGAATCTGATGCAGTTCTCTACACCCATGCCGGCCCTGAGATAGCGGTCGCTTCAACTAAAGCGTTACTAACTCAAGTTGTCGTTCTTCACTTAGTCGCGCTCTACATCGCAAATAGAAGTGGCTCGCTTTCGAAATCGCGCATCAAAGAATTAATCTCTGAACTACTAGAGCTGCCCAACAAGATCGAAGAGATTCTCGAGACGGTAGAACCACTCCGTGAGATGACTCGTGGCTACAAAGACTCAAATTCTGTTCTCTTTTTAGGACGTCATGTTGGTTTCCCTGCGGCACTAGAGGGCGCCTTGAAACTCAAAGAGCTCGCGTACATGCATGCCGAGGGTTTTGCAGGTGGCGAGTTAAAACATGGCCCGATAGCGCTAATCGATAAAGGCACTCCAGTCATTGCGATATTGCCCCCAGCTTCTAGTGAGATTGCCGAGAAGATGCGTAGCAATATCCAGGAAGTGCGTGCGCGTGGAGCCAATGTGATTGCTATCGCTGATCCGAGCCACAATCTCGATATACCTAATTTGATTCGCATTCCTGAGTGCGAAGAGTTACTACAACCGTTACTTTCAATTGTTCCGTTACAGGTATTTGCCTATGAAATGGCAGTAGCGCGCGGTAATGATGTTGATCAACCTAGAAATCTTGCTAAATCGGTAACGGTCGAATGACCAAGAGTTTTGATGACGTTGTAGACCAAAGTCTCGAGGTCCGTCGTCACGATATGGCGGTTGCTTTACGTTGGGCGATTGCACTATTCGCCGCCTTCATCCTTGTTACGCTCGATGTGATTTATGAAGGTGCACTTTGGAGAGTTGATCAATTCTTCGCAGATCTTGATAGACCCAAATTAGATGGCATAAATGAGTTTGTAGTTCTTAGGCTTGATGACCTTGGCCTTCGTTGGGTGACCGCCTTAATTCTTCTAATAATTGCAACACTTATCGGAAGAAGATTTAAATCATGGCGTCCTTTGAATCTATCAATCCTCTCCTTAATCTCATTAAATCTCTTTGTGGGAGCTGCCAAGATTGGTTTTGGAAGATGCAAAGCGAAAGAAGATTTTGATATTTGTATGTTCACAGATGGGATGGCCTATCCGAGTGGTCACACAGCAAACGCGCTCGTCACTTGGGGCTTATTTGCCTACATCATTTTTAGATATACCCACCGGGCGCCTTTTGAAGGCTTAAGGCTTTATTGGCTCGTTGGAGTTATTACAGTTCTAGTCTGTTTCGCATCATTGATTCGCAATACTCATTGGTTTACCGACTTACTTGGTGGGATATTCCTTGGTGGCGCAATCTTGGTACTTGTCGTTGCAATCGATCGATTTATCCCATCTGAAAAGCAACCTTCTTAGGATTACCTAATGAATCGGGCTGAGGCGCTAATTGATCTGGGCGCACTAGAAGTAAATGTAAAGCGGATACTTGCCACAACCAGAGCGGCTGGTCTTGCCGTTGTAAAAGCAGATGCTTACGGCCATGGATTAGTCCCAGTCGCAAAGCGCGCACTGAAAGCTGGAGCCAGTTGGCTTGGGACAGCGTTACTTGAAGAGGCTCTAACGCTTCGAAATGAAGGTGTTACTGCACCAATAATTGCCTGGCTGACCCCGATTAATGATGATTTTGAAGGCGCGATTACCAGCAATATTGATCTGGCAATTCCATCTTTGGCACATTTGGAAGTAATTAGTCGCGCCGCAACAGGTCTTGGAAAACCGGCGCGAGTTCATCTCGAAGTAGATACTGGCATGTCGCGCGGGGGAGCACTTCGTGAATGGAACGACTTATGCAAGAGTGCAAGTAAGTTAGTAAGTGAGAAGAAGATTGAGGTAATTGGAATCTGGTCTCACTTTGCCCGCGCTGATGAACCAGGACATACATTTAACGATGAGCAACTCCGAAATTTTGAAGCACGTGTTTCAGAAGCAAAGTCTTTTGGAATTAATCCGTCCATTCTTCACTTAAGTAATTCGGCCGCGACACTTACTAATCCGAAATCACATTTTGATTTAGTTAGATTAGGAATCTCAATGTATGGGCTTTCTCCAGATATAGAGGCGATGGGTGATTCCAAGAAATTAGATTTAATTCCAGTAATGAGTTTGCGTTCCCAAGTTCATCTTGTAAAAGATGTCCCAGCCGGTTCCCAGGTCGGCTACGGTGGAACTGCGTTAACAATTAAAGACACAAAGTTAGGTGTGATTCCGATGGGTTATGCAGATGGCATTCCCAGAAATGCTGATTCTTCTGCTGGTGTACTTGTCGGTAACCGTAAAGCCCCGATTATTGGAAGAGTTTCGATGGATCAATTTGTTGTGGAATTAGGTAACGATTCGATTGCACGTGCTGGTGAATGGGCTTATCTCATTGGCGGCGAAGGGTCAGACGGCTACACTGCCGACGCTTGGGCAAAGGCTTGTGGCACAATCAATTACGAGATTGTGACGCGAATTGGCGCAAGAGTTCCACGGATTTTCAAAAACTAAAGCTGATCGAGGAGCGAATTCAAAGATGACTTCGGAACAAGTCCTCTCGATCCGTAATCTCTCGGTAAATTTCGGTGGACTTAAAGCACTCTCAAATGTAGATATCAATTTGCATAAGGGAGAAGTGTTGGGACTAATTGGTCCAAATGGTGCGGGTAAAACGACGGTCTTCAACGCGCTCTCCGGGCTCGTTACTCCAGCAAGTGGATCTCTTGAACTCTATGGTCGGAATGTTAAGTGGCCAAAGCCCTATCAACTTGTTGACCGTGGCATATCTCGCACGCTCCAGGGAGTGGGTCTATTTCCAGACTTAACTGTCTCAGAGAATGTGATGTTAGGTGCGAGCAAATTTGCTAAAACTGGATTTATCCAATCCGCTCTGGGTTTTAGTGGGAAAGATGAGGAAGCGTTAAAGTCGAGATCACAGAGCACTTTAGAACGGCTCTATGTGGGTGGGGTAGCAGAACGCAAAGCCGAGACGCTTTCTTACCCAGACACAAAGAGAGTCTCTATAGCAAGAGCGCTAGTTAGTGAACCGCAGATTCTTCTTTTGGATGAGCCTGCTGGTGGTCTTGGCGCTCAAGATATTGAGTGGCTAAATGGCTTAATTAGACATCTACGAAGCAGCACCTCAATCATTATCGTTGAACATCACATGGATGTTGTCATGTCTGTCTGTGATCGAATCTATGTCTTGAACTTTGGCGAGATTATCGCTTCTGGCGATCCGGAAACTGTAAAGAATGACAAGAACGTGATTGAGGCTTATCTCGGAACACACTCAAAGGCTCGCAAATGAGTGGATTGGTTGTCACAAATCTGAGTGTCTCGCATGGGGCTATATCTGCACTAAGAGGCGTTGATTTTTCGGTAGAGCTGGGACAACTAGCAGCCGTAATTGGAGCTAACGGCGCTGGAAAAACCACATTGCTCCGTACGTTATCAGGACTGAAGGATGCAAACTCCGGAAGCGCTACTTGGAAAGAGCGTGAAATTTTAGGAAAGAAACCAGAAGATTTAGTTAGGCGCGGTATTTCTCATGTCTCGGAAGGTAAATCCGTCATCCCCGAACTTACTGTCAAGGAGAACCTAGTTCTCGGTGGCATTTGGCGCGGCGATAAAGCAGATACGGCAAGGGCGATTGAAGAAGTAGTTGGACTATTTCCTCGCCTTGGCGAGCGGATGGAACAGAGCGCAAATACACTCTCTGGTGGCGAGCGACAGATGCTTGCGATTGGTCGAGCGCTTGTTTCACGCCCAAAACTTCTATTGCTAGATGAACCATCACTCGGCCTTGCTCCGATTGTGATCGAGCAGATTTTCCAGACTATCGACCAGCTCCGCCAGAAGTTAGGGCTGACAGTTCTACTAGTAGAACAGAATGCTATGAGCGCGCTGGAGATTGCCGACATCGGAGTCATTATCAACCTGGGCGAAGTGGTTGCCACGGGACCGGCTAACGAACTAATCAACGATCCAGCGCTTCGCGCTGCGTACTTGGGGTACTAATGCAAAAAGCTCTAGAAACTCTATTGATTGGACTTTCTACTGGATCAATTTATGCCTTGATGTCGCTTGCCTTAGTACTTGTTTGGCGATCAACTCGTGTTGTTAACTTTGCCCAAGCAGGTCAGGCCATGTTCTCTACTTACATTGGCTTTGAGATAGCAAGTCGCTCGCAAATCTTCTGGCTTGGACTCATCTTTGCAATCGTTGCTGGAGCGGTGCTTGGAGCTGGCGTTGATTACTTCTTTATGCGGGTTCTCTTTAAGCATGCCAACTCTGGACCGGCCGCAGTTGTTGCGCCTGTGATTGCAACTCTTGGATTGCTCGGTTTAATTCGAAGTATCGTTGGCCTAACTTGGGGTGGAGAATTTAGAGCTATTGAAGCTCCCGCATCAAAAGATGGATACACCTTTGGAGAAATCACAATTCCGTTTTCTCCACTGAACACTTTGATTATCGTAACGGTAGCGATAATTCTTATTATTCTGGCAATTCTCTTTCAACGCACCAATTTAGGTTTGGCGCTGAGAGCTTCAGCTTATGCACCTGAGATTGCCCAGCTTGCCGGAATTAGAACGGCGCGTACTAGAACGATTGGTTGGGCTATTGCCGGAGGGGTTGGCGGCGTGGCTGGAATGTTGGTGACCTCATACAACTTCTTAACACCTTATTCTCTCGATCTACTTCTAGTCTTTGGTTTTATAGCAGCTGTGATTGGTGGATTAGAGAGTATGGCTGGCGCGGTAGTTGGAGCCTTGGTGCTGGGCGTTGGTCTAACCATAATTTTGAACTATGTCGGTACATCACTTGTCTTCATTGGTGGATTCGCAGTCTTACTCTTGGTGCTCTTAATTAAGCCAGATGGAATCATGGCAAGAGGCAAGGTGCGCCGTGGTTAATGAGTCAGCAAAAAAAGTAAGAAAGAAATTACTTCTCTTCATTTTCTTGGGTTGGGTATTGCTGATAATCGGTGATCGACTCGATGAACTGCGAGTTTATCAAGGCGCCCAAATCGCGATGTACACCATTGCTCTCGCTTCCATAGTTTTGTTGACCGGGTATTCAGGACAAGTCTCACTTGGAAATGGTGCGATGATGGCGGTTGGTGGTTATGCCGCAGCGCTGACTTTAAATAACTTACAGACTCCAATTTGGAGCGCCTTTATGATGGCAATCCTTGTCGCTGCATTATTTGGCGCTTTCTTGGGACTTGCCGCAGCGCGATTATCGGGTCCGTATCTTGCTGGAACGACTCTTGCTCTAGCCGTTGGATTACCTGCAATTGCAAATCAATTTTCATTTTTGGGCGGCGAACCGGGACTTCTCTTTGATGTTGGTTTTCCACCAGAAAGATTTGGCGAAGAGTTCACGCAATATAAATGGTATTTCTGGATTGCGACTTTTATCGCGCTTGTTTCATTATTTATAACTTCGAATATTTTGCAATCTAGATTTGGTAGAACTTGGAAAGCAATTCGCGGTAACTCACTTGCGGCCGAGCTATCTGGAATCCATTCCTCCCAGATGAAAATCTTGGCATTTACTGTGAGTTCCGGACTTGCTGGATTGGCGGGAGCGGTATTGGCCATGACCATAAGTCTCGTCGCCCCCGGGGCCTACACCCTTGCGCTCTCATTTGCCTTAGTTACCGGCGCGGTGTTGGCCGGAATATCTAGCCTTCCGGGGGTCGTACTGGGAGGATTCATCCTAGTTGCAATCCCCGAGATTGCAGATGCTCTTGCAGCCAGCTTGGGCAATCAAGATAAACTTAATAGCTATCTACCTGGGTTATTTGTGAGTGTGTTGCTGATTCTTTCAGTGATCTATACCCCAAATGGTCCAGGGGAAAACTTGCGCAAGCACTTCCATAAGAAGTCCGCGCATTAACCGGTTACTTAAAGGTAACCACTAGTGTGGGAAACCAGCTAGACCCTCGATGGAAGGAAGAAAATGATCAGAAAGACTCGTAGAAGGCGGACTTGGTTCGCGGCTGCGGTGCTTGCTGCTGGCAGCCTGCTGGCAACGACGCTTCCAGCTCATGCCGAGACGGGAGTTACCACCAACTCAATCAAACTTGGAATAACTCTTCCGTTAACGGGAGCTGCTTCGCCAGGTTATAACAAGATCGGCAACGCCATGGATGCGTACTTCAAGTACGTAAACGATAACGGCGGTGTTTATGGTCGAAAGATTCAATTGATTCAGAAAGATGACCAATACTCTCCTCAGCTATCCATTGCTAAGACAAATGAATTGATTCTTAAGGACAAGGTATTCGCACTTGTCGGACCACTCGGAACTGCGAATTTCACTGCAGTTCATAAATCTGTCGGCCTTCAGAGGCGAGGCATCCCAAGCCTTTTCCTAAATACTGGATTTAGTGGATTTGCAAATAAGAAGAGTTATCCAACTTCATTCACAATCCTTCCTTCGTACGCAATGGAAGCAAAGATTGTTGCTCAGTTCCTCAAAGAGAACTTTGCAGGCAAGAAGCTTGGCCTTGTTTACCAGAACGATGAGTTTGGAATAGACGCGCTTGGCGCCTTCACGGCAGCAGGAGTGAAATTCGATGTATCTATTCCGTACACCTCTGGTACCCAGAGCGCAGCTACCGCCCAGACCTGGGTCTCCCAGCTTGCAGCCGGTAGCGCCCAAGTAGTCGTCTTCTTCGGTGTTACCTCAGCAACCGCACCTCTACTCGCGGTAGCTGCTGGTGCTAAGTACGCACCACAATGGATCCTCGGTTCAGTCGGATCCGATCCATTGACTCTCCAGGCACTTGGCGTTCCAGTCGCAGTACTTAATGGCGCGCTAACGCCTGCTGGTAACCCTTCACCTAATGACTTAACTGATGAATATGTGAAGCAGTTCCAAGAGATCAACACCAAGTACAACAAAGCTGCATTTGATGACTATGTACTTCAGGGCATGAATCTAGGTCTTATGACAGTTCAGGCTCTCCGTGCAGCAGGACCGAGCTTGACCCGTAGGGGATTAATCCGCGCGATGGAAGCAAAGGGTTCCACCTTTGCATCGGTTGCTTACTCACCTCTTGGTTATTCACGCACCAGCAATGTTGGCCATACTGGTTACTACATGGCGGTTATGGGTCCAACCGGTGATAGAAAGCCATTCGGTGGAACGGTAATGCTCTATACAACGGATAGCGGTAATGGTCCAGTTGTTAAATCCAACTTCAAGCGCCCAGCGATGCCAGCGAAAGGATTGCCAAACAACTCATGAGAAACTTCAAACTGAAGCGTTCACTAACGCTTGTTGCTGCTTCATCTATGTTGTCACTAACGGTAGTTTCAATTCCTACTGTTGCTCAAGCAACTCCAGCTTGTACAACAGCTAACTTTGTAACTACATGCTTAGGAGCAACATCAGATACAGCTCCTTACATGATGATGGTTCCAGCTAATTTCAATGGAACTGTTTATCTTTATTCACATGGGTATCGTCCCAATGTTCCAGTCCCAGCCGGAATCCCGGGCTATGGTGGTTACACAGTCACTAATACGCCAGAGCCAGCACCTGGTGGAAACGCACAGATCATCGGAGCTCTTCTTGGTAAGGGTTACGCAGTAATGGGATCTGGCTTTGCGCGCCAAGGCTGGAATGCTGATTCCGCAATAAAGACAAATGTCGAGTTGATTGGTGTCTTCAAAAAACAATTCACAAAGACAACAAAAGTAGTCGCTTGGGGCCACTCCCTGGGCGGCTTTATTACTCAGGCGCTTGCCGAAAAGCATCCGGAATTAGTTAGCGCAGCTGCGCCACTCTGTATGGCTAGCGATATCGGACCATTGATGACGATGGCCGGAGATGCGCTCTGGGGAATAAAGACATTCTTTGATCCAACAATCAAGGGTGGAAACTATTCTGCGGGACAAGCGGGTTATGCCGAAGCGATGGGTGATCTTGTGAAGGTCTTCACAGTTATCGGCTCACTTCAAGCAGCAATCGGTGCAAATGCATCCGCCCCTGCTTGGCCGGCTACCTCACAGGTCCCTGCAGCAATTAAGGCGATTCCATCGCGAAGCGCTTTAGTGATGGTGGCCCTGATGTCAGGTGTTCCGTTGCAATCGGCGCACTTCGATTCAACATCTGCGCCCCCAGGAATTCCTGCAACAAGCGCACTTTCATTCCAACTCGCGATTAATCCAGCACTTGCTGCTCTTGAAAATGTCGCTAACGCTGCAGCCCTTGCAGTTCTAGCGACGCATGATCTTGAGCTACAAGCTGGCGGTGCAATCTTTGATAACACCGCAACAAATTATGCGGCTCGAGTCGCAGAAGAACAGTTCATCTGGAGCTCCGCGCTATCAGGTGTTTCTGGTATCGGTGGATTATTAAGCGTACTTGCAGCATCACCACGCGCCAAGGCAAATCCTGCTGCGGTTGCGAAGTTGGCGACACTGACAGGCCATAGCGGAAAGGTTGAGATTCCAACAATTCTTTTCACAGGAACTGCTGATCCGGTAACAACAGCTGGAAATCAACAGTCTGTCGCAGACAAGTATGCTGCTTACTGGTCTGAGAAGTGGGCCGCAAACAAGAAGGCAGGAATTCGCACAAGACCAGCAAACAATCAGTTGGTATTGTGGAACTTTCCACCAGAGAAGTACACCAAGTTCACTGCCGCTGGATCTCCGGATACCACGGTTCCAGCAGCAACGGGAACTAACCACTGTAACTTCACGGTCGCGCAGCATCTAGCAATTGCTGACATGCTCGCTTATGCCGCCGTCAACGGAAAGAACTTGTCCGGTGGAGCACTTCTTACAAAACTTCGTAAAGCTGGAAACATGACCTTTGATAGAGGTTATGCAGCTGCGAGGCTGAAGGGCCTAGGTGGTTGATTAGTTAGTAATAAGTGTACGGGGCTCGGGAAACCGGGCCCCGCTTCATTTCTTAGATAGCCTTATCAAATGCGCAATGTGAGCTCTGTCGATGCGATGCGCGAACTGGGAAAGAAGTTGGCAGCAAGACTCAAAGCCGGAGATATTGTTCTTTTATCTGGCCCGCTCGGGGCAGGAAAGACGGCGCTTACTCAAGGTATTGGAGAATTCCTTGGAATAAAGGGAATAACTTCGCCCACTTTTGTAATTTCAAGAGTTCATAAAGGCGTAATCCCTCTTATCCATGTAGATGCCTATCGTCTTCTTGCGAGCCCAAATTCCAAATTTGAGTTTGATGTTTTGGATCTAGATACGGGACGAGAAGATGCAATAACTGTTATTGAGTGGGGCGGGCAAGTAGGGGAGAGATTCGGAGAAGATTTTCTAGAGATTGAAATCAGCTTTGCGTCAGGCGAGGATGAGCGCGAAGTTACTTCTTACCCTCACGGTGCTCGCTGGTTGGGATTTGAACTATGAATACGCTTGTAATTGATACTTCAACCACAAGGACAAGTTGTGCACTCTTTAGTGAAAGTGAACTTTTATTTACTTCGCAACATGATGGCGCTACCGAACATGCAGAAGCGCTTCCAAAAATGGTCGCATCTGCTCTCGAGGTCGAAAGCGCAATAAATCAAGTCGTAGTTGGAATGGGACCTGGTCCGTTCACGGGCTTGAGAGTAGGAATTGTTTTTGCAGAGAGTTTTGCACTTGCTAGAGGAATTCCTTGCATAGGAGTCTGCTCGTTAGATGGAATTGATATTGATAGCGAAAACTACATCGTTGCCACCGATGCCCGCAGAAAGGAAATTTATTGGGCACATTACAAATCTGGCTCGAGGGTAGAGGGACCCTTTGTTTCCAAAGTAGAGGAGTTAGTAAAACGAAGTGAGGCGAAGTTTGGTTTTGGATTTACTGAACCTGTTTATCCCTCGCCACATCTACTCCTCGTAAAGTCAAAGAGTTCACCAGTCTCAAGCCCGCTCTATCTAAGGCGTCCAGATGCCGTTCCGACAAGCGAGCGCAAATGATTTCCTATAGAGAAATGTCCACCTTTGATGTCCCAGCCTTAGTTGGAATTGAAAAAGAAGTTTTCCCTGAGTCTCCATGGAGCGCTGCACAGTTTCGGGAAGAACTTTCCGGTGTACCTAAGTCACGAAAATATTTGGTGGCACTTGAGAATGGAAAAATTGTGGGCTACGCAGGAGTCGCACTTGCCGGAGATGTTGCAGATATGCACAACATCGCGGTCATTCCTTCACACCGTAAACAAGGAATCGCATCCCACTTACTCGATGAGCTTGAAGCGTGGGCCCTTGAAAAGGGCGTTGTTGCTCTAATGCTTGAGATCCGTGAGGGCAATACCGAGGCCCAGCCACTCTACGAACAGCGCGGTTACAAAATCATTTCTCGAAGAGATAACTACTACGCAACTGGGATTCATGCCTTAATCATGCGTAAAGAGGTGAAGCATGTCTGAACCCCTTGTTCTTGGAATTGAGACTTCCTGTGATGAAACCGCGGTCGGAGTCGTTCGCGGTCGAAAGTTACTTGCAAATGTAATTGCATCAAGTGTCGAAGAGCATGCTCGCTTCGGTGGAGTCGTACCCGAAGTAGCATCGCGTGCCCACTTGGAGGCAATGCAGCCCACAATCATGCGCGCTTTGCAAGAGAGCAAGATTGAATTAAGCGATCTCGATGCCATTGCCGTAACAGCAGGACCTGGACTTGTTGGCGCGCTTTTAGTTGGAGTCTCTTCAGCTAATGCACTCGCTCTAGCCCTTGATAAACCGCTTTATGGAGTTAATCATCTAGCTTCTCATGTAGCGGTGGATTTACTTACTCACACCCAAGAGTTTCGTCCCAGCATCGCATTACTTGTTAGCGGCGGTCACTCTTCAATCTTGAAAGTTAGTGATCTAGCTTCAGAAATCGAAAGCCTTGGCCAAACTCTTGATGATGCAGCTGGAGAAGCTTTTGACAAGATAGCTCGTGTCCTTGGATTAGGTTTTCCCGGAGGCCCAATCATTGATAGCGAAGCGAAGGGTGGAGATCGAGAGGCAATTAACTTCCCGAGAGGACTTTCACTTCCAAAAGATATGGCGGAACATGCTTTTGACTTTTCTTTTTCCGGGCTAAAGACCGCGGTCTCGCGATACTTAACTGCTAATTCAAATTACAAGCGAGCTGATGTTGCGGCATCATTTCAAGAAGCCGTCGTTGATGTATTACTTATCAAATCAATTAAGGCCTGTGTAGATACGGGAATCGATTCCCTAATAATCGCCGGGGGAGTTGCTGCTAACTCTCGACTTAGGGAACTTGCCGCTACCCGCTGTAAGGCCGCTGGGATTGAACTTCGCACGCCCCCGCCAGCCCTATGTACCGATAATGGGGCGATGGTTGCTGCGCTCGGCTCACTAGCTCTCTCAAAGGGCCTTGCCCCCTCAAGCCTTGGGATTGCTGCCGCATCAGATACTCCGCCCACACAGCCTCTTTGGGCCTGATTTCTCGGGGTCGCCGCCGCGAACCGTCTCCGCTGCGCTCCGACAACGTTCGCTCACGGCTCCCCACTTGAAATCAGGCCAAGCCAGAGGCTGATTTGAGGTCGGGAATACCTCCCCATAGGCTTGGCGTTAGCACTCGCCGGGTGAGAGTGATAATTCATCCGAACCTTAAAAAAGTACAGAGACTAGATACGAAGGAGCTACACCGATGGCCATTGCCATTAAGCCACTAGAAGATCGAATCGTCATAAAGATCAGCGAAGCAGAAGAGAAGACCGCATCAGGTCTCGTTATCCCAGATACCGCTAAAGAAAAGCCACAGGAAGGAACAGTTGTCGCAGTCGGCCCAGGTCGATTCGATGATGGAGTTCGCGTTCCAATGGATATCAAAGTTGGCGATGTAGTTCTCTACAGCAAATACGGCGGAACAGAGATTAAGCATGGCGGCGAGGAATACCTAGTCCTCTCGGCTCGCGACATCTTGGCCGTAATTGCGAAGTAATCGAGACGATAACTAACTATGGCCAAAGCACTTCATTTTGACGAGAACGCTCGTCGTGGCATGGAGCGTGGAGTAAATATCCTCGCTGATACTGTAAAGGTAACGCTCGGTCCTAAGGGTCGCAATGTCGTTATCGGAAAATCTTTTGGTGCGCCCGTTATTACAAATGACGGTGTCACCATTGCTAAAGAGATCGAACTCTCCGATCCATCTGAAAACATGGGCGCACAACTTGTAAAGCAAGTTGCAGAGAAGACCAATGACGTCGCTGGTGATGGAACAACAACTGCAACTGTTCTTGCACAAGCAATGGTTAAAGAAGGACTTCGTAACCTTGCTGCGGGCGCTCAACCAATGGGAATCAAGGCTGGAATTGAAGCAGCCGTAACTTCTGTGGTTGAAAAGCTCCGCTCAAACTCAACAAAAGTTTCTGGCAAGGAGCAGATTGCAGATGTAGCCACAATCTCTGCCCAAGATCGCGGAATCGGTGAGCTAATCGCTGAAGCGATGGACAAGGTTGGCAAAGATGGCGTCATCACAGTTGAAGAATCTTCAACAACTGGACTCGAGCTCGAATTCACCGAAGGTATGCAGTTCGATAAGGGCTATATCTCGCCTTATTTCGTAACTGATCAAGATCGCATGGAAGCGATCCTTGAGGATGCCTACATCTTGATTTCAGCTGGAAAAGTCTCTGCTCTTGGAGACTTGCTCCCAGTCCTCGAACAAGTAGCGAAAACCAGCAAACCGCTTCTGATTATCGCCGAGGATGTCGAAGGCGAGGCGCTTTCCACGCTAGTTGTTAACCGCATTCGAGGCGTATTCACATCAGTTGCCGTTAAAGCCCCTGGCTTTGGTGACCGTCGTAAAGCGATGCTTCAAGATATTGCAATACTTACCGGTGGCCAAGTCATCTCAACTGAAGTTGGTCTTAAGTTAGATCAAATCGGTCTTGATATGTTGGGCAAGGCGCGTCGCGTCGTTGTCACAAAAGATCACACAACAATCGTTGATGGTGCAGGTAAGAAGAAGGATGTTGATGGTCGCATCCAAGAACTTCGCCGCGAAATCGAGACTGTCGATTCAGATTGGGATCGTGAGAAGCTTCAAGAGCGTCTTGCAAAACTATCTGGCGGAGTCTGCGTAATCAAAGTTGGAGCTCATACTGAAGTTGAGTTGAAAGAGAAGAAGCACCGTCTTGAAGATGCTATCTCTGCTACTCGCGCTGCCGTTGAAGAAGGAATCGTTGCTGGAGGTGGCGCAGCTCTTGTTCATGCTGCAACAGTTCTTGATAATGATCTCGGATATGAAGGCGATGCAGCTGTCGGTGTTCGGCTCGTTGCTAAAGCTTGCCAAGAACCGCTCCGTTGGATTGCAGAGAATGCTGGCCAAGAGGGTTATGTTGTTGTTTCAAAGGTTCGCACTTTGAAAAGCAACGAAGGCTTCAATGCCGCAACTGATGAATACGGCGATCTTGTAAAAGTCGGCGTAATTGATCCAGTTAAGGTAACTCGTTCAGCTCTCGCTAACGCAGCGTCAATCGCTGCGATGTTCCTTACTACCGAAGTGCTTGTCTTCGAGAAGCCAGAAGAACCAAAGGAAGCACCGGGCGGACATGGCCATAGCCATGGACCTGGTGGGCATTCTCACTAATTATCAGAGAGAAGTAGATTAATAATCTGAGGGGGCTCTGAGTAAATCGGGGCCCTCTCTCATTACACTCGCACAATGTCTGAAAGTGGAAACGTCTCAACTACAGTCTGGTTTATAACTCTGGGCATCGTAAGCCTGGTCATACTCTTGGATTTAGCCTGGGCTTGGTATCGCAGGAACTCTTTAACCTCGTTTCGGGAGGCGGCTACCTGGACAGTAATTTACGTTAGTTCAGCGATAATTTTCGGAATTTCAATGCGTAGCTGGGATAGTCCTAAAGCAAGTGGAGAATTTTTTGCGGGATGGATAACCGAGTATTCCTTATCCGTAGATAATCTTTTTGTCTTCTTGATAATTCTCACCCGTTTAAAAGTTGAGAAACAGAAAGAGCAATTAGTACTACTTCTTGGAATTATTATGGCGCTTGTAATGCGTGGATTTTTCATAATTATTGGAGCTGCGGTAGTCGAGCGCTTTGTGGCAATTTTTTTCCTCTTTGGCGCAATACTTCTCTGGACTGCGTACAAGTTAGTAACGGAAGATCCGGAAGAAGATGAATGGCAAGAAAATCGCATAATCAAATCGCTACGTAAGCGCGGCTACTCAACCATTACTATCGCGCTTGTAGCAGTTGGCACTACAGATCTTCTCTTCGCGCTAGATTCAATTCCAGCAATTTTTGGATTAACACGAGACCCTTATATTGTCTTTATGGCAAATGCATTTGCTTTAATGGGGCTAAGGCAACTCTACTTCTTAGTCGGAATTCTTCTTAAGAAGTTGATTTATTTATCTAAAGGACTCTCCATTGTGCTTGGCTTTATTGGCGTTAAGTTAATTATTGAAGCGCTACATGGAATTGGAATTCACGATATTGCAGGGTTCAAGATTCCAGAGATTCCTATAACCGTTTCTTTGGGAGTCATAATCTCTGCACTTGCTGCCACAACTGTCATTAGCTTGAGAGCGAATCAGGCAATAAAGGAATAACGCCCCCGAGTGATGAGCTCGGAGGCGTTAGATGGAAAGGAGGAGATTTACGCAGTAAAGACGCGTGATAAACGTTGCGCTTTGCTGATGATCTCGAGACGCTCTTCTTCAGTTAATCCGCCCCAAATTCCGTATGGCTCTTGCGCAGCTAAGGCATGCGCTCGACATTGGGCAATTACAGGACAGCTTGCACAAACAGCTTTCGCAGCATCTTCACGAGCCTTGCGGCGGGGGCCGCGCTCGCCATCTGGATGAAAGAACATCTCAGTTGGAAGGGAACGGCAAGCACCCTCATACTGCCACTCCCAGTTTGCTTCTACCGGCTTCGGTAAGCGAGTCGTTTCGGACATGCGCGGAGTATACAATCGCGCCGTAAGTTGTTCAAGTACCCCCATTTCAAGATGCGGGCGTGGCGAGATACCTCCACCATTGCCCAGTGGCGAGAAAGTTCTCAGAGAGCTCCCAAATAGTGGATCCGGTAGAGAACCTCACTGTTGCCGCAGTGGCTCGAAGATTGGGTGTGGCGCCGGCCACACTTCGGACTTGGGACCGTCGCTATGGCCTTGGTCCAAGCGATCACAGCACAGGTGAACATCGTCGCTATAACTCCCTTGATCTCGCCCGCCTCACTTTGATGCGCAAATTAGTAATCTCAGGTGTATCGCCTGCGGAAGCTGCTCGAAGAGCCCTTGATTTTGATGGCGTGAGCTCAGCTCAACTCATCTCAGATACCTTGAATAAAGAGGTAACAATTCGCGAAGAGTTAGTTAAGGCTGTGATGCGGGCCGCTCGAGCATATGACAAGAGTTTTGTTGAAGAAGTTCTTCGATCTGAGATGCAGATGCGGGGGGTGGCGAATACTTGGAATGAAGTCATTGCCCCGGTGTTGGTCCTAATTGGCGAAGAGTGGGCGGATTCTGGAACCGGAATCGAAACTGAGCACATGGTTAGTGAAATCATTAAGCGATTGATGCAAGAGTGGAACTCCAATGTTGTAGATCCAATAAATTCTCGCCCTGTTCTACTTGCATGTATCGGAGAGGAGATGCACTCACTTGCGCTCTATGCATTGTCGGCAGCTCTCTCGGAGCGGAAAATTCAAACTCAATTCCTTGGCGCTCGTACTCCTGTTGAAGCAATCAGCGCAGTTGTAAAGCGCTCTGCGCCTCCAGCAGTTTTCCTATGGGCGCAACTAAACAAGAATGGTGACTTGGCGGTACTAGATCAGCTTCCAAATGTTCGCCCCGCCCCGCGAATCGTTGTTGGTGGCCCAGGTTGGGGAGATTCAATTCCGAAACCTGCAATCCATGTTGAGGATTTGGTCGAGGCATGCGAGGAGATCCTGCGGGCAGTTGGAGCCTAAAGACACTACCCATTAAGGTTTTGGTATGGCCGATAGCGTCAACGAAAAAGTAGCGATGCTAGGGCTCACTTATGATGATGTACTCCTTCTCCCCGACGCTTCTGATGTTGTGCCATCTGAAGTCCATACCGGAACCCAACTAACCCGGGGGATAAAGCTTGGAATTCCGCTGATTTCGGCGGCGATGGATACTGTCACTGAATCTGCGATGGCGATTGCGATGGCCAAATTAGGCGGAATTGGAATCATCCATAGAAATCTTCCAATTGAAGAGCAAGTAACTCATGCAAAGTTAGTTAAAGGCGTGAGTTTGCTTGTCGGAGCTGCTGTTGGCGTTGGCGATGATGGATATGCCCGGGCTCAAGCTTTAATTGAAGTTGGGGTAGATGTTGTTGTTGTAGATACTGCACACGGCCATCACCGCGCAGTCCTAGAAGCAATTTCAAGAATCAAGGAAGCATTCCCCAATCAAGAAGTTATTGGTGGAAATGTTGCTTCTCGCGCAGGAGCACAGGCTTTAATAAACGCAGGTGCTGATGCTGTGAAAGTTGGAGTTGGCCCCGGATCAATTTGTACAACGCGTGTCATAGCCGGAGTCGGAGTCCCCCAAGTTACAGCAATTATGGAAGTTGCAAAGGCTTGTAAGAAAGCTGATGTTCCATTAATCGCCGATGGTGGTCTGCAACATTCTGGAGATATTGCAAAGGCAATCGTCTCGGGCGCCGATACCGTGATGTTGGGTTCACTTCTTGCTGGATGCGATGAATCACCCGGTGAGTTACTCGAATTAGATGGTCGAAAGTTTAAACGTTATCGCGGAATGGGATCTTTAGGTGCAATGCAATCACGCGGTGAATCAAAGTCATTTTCTAAAGATAGATATATGCAAGATGATGTTCTCTCTGAAGATAAATTAGTTCCCGAAGGAATTGAAGGCAAAGTTGCGTATCGCGGCCCCGTTTCAACGGTTGTTCACCAACTCGTTGGTGGATTGCGTTCAGGTATGGGCTATGCCGGAGCTGAAAATATTGCGGCGCTACAAAAGCGCGGCAGATTAATCCAGATTACGAGCGCTGGATTACTTGAAAGCCACCCACATGATGTATTCGATGTTGCAGATGCTCCGAACTACTTTAGGAATAACTAATGGTAGATATTGAGATTTCAGAGGGTAAGAGAGCCCGGGACGCATACTCATTTGATGACGTATCAATCGTGCCTTCGAGAAGGACCCGAGAGCCACAAGAAGTCTCGCTCAATTGGCAGATCGATGCCTACCGCTTTGAACTCCCACTTCTTGCAGCTCCGATGGACTCAGTCGTCTCGCCTGAAACCGCGATTGCGATTGGGAAACTTGGCGGACTTGGAATTTTAAATCTTGAGGGCTTATGGACTCGTTATGAGAACCCCAAGATTCAATTAGGCGAGATCTCTTCAATTCCTAACGAGCAAGTAACTGCGAGGATGCAGGAGCTTTATAAAGCCCCGATCCGACCTGAGCTAATCAAGCAGCGGATTGCTGAGATTAGAGCGGCCGGAGTTACCGTAGCGGGCGCTCTCTCACCGCAACGCACCGCAGAATTTCATAAAGCAGTTGTCGATGCCGGCGTTGATTTATTTGTAATCCGTGGAACTACCGTTAGCGCCGAACATGTTTCGACAAAAACCGAACCTCTAAATTTGAAAGAATTTATTTACGATCTTGATGTCCCAGTAATTGTTGGTGGCTGCGCGACGACTTCAAGCGCCCTTCATCTAATGCGCGCCGGAGCAGCGGGAGTCCTAGTTGGTTTTGGTGGTGGCGCTGCACATACAACTCGTCAAGTACTAGGAATTTCAGTTCCGATGGCAACTGCCGTTGCTGATGTAGCCGCTGCGAGGCGCCAATACCTAGATGAGTCTGGTGGCAGATATGTCCATGTAATTGCAGATGGATCAATTGGTAAGAGCGGGGACATCGCAAAAGCGATTGCTTGTGGCGCAGATGCCGTAATGCTCGGCTCGCCTCTTGCTAGAGCAGAAGAGTCTCCCGGAAGAGGATGGCATTGGGGTAGCGAAGCCCATCATGCAGAACTTCCACGTGGAACACGTGTTCATGTTGGAACTAGTGGATCACTCGAAGAGATTCTCATCGGACCATCGCACTCTGCCGATGGGACTATGAATCTATTTGGCGCACTTCGTAGGGCAATGGCAACTTGTGGCTACTCCGAGCTAAAGGAATTCCAACGGGTAGAAATAGTTCTAAATAAAGGTTGATGGTGCAGCGAAGCAATCACGTTCTTGTAGTTGATTTTGGCGCTCAATACGCACAATTAATCGCAAGGCGGGTACGGCAAGCCAACGTCTATAGCGAGATTGTTCCCTCAACGCTCTCAGTCTCCGAGATACAAGCTCGAAATCCACGCGCCATAATCCTTTCGGGCGGTCCCTCTTCGGTCTATGTAAAAGATGCGCCCCAGGTGGATATAAAACTTTTTGAATTAGGAATTCCAATTTTTGGCATCTGTTACGGCTTTCAAGTTATGGCTAAAAGCCTTGGTGGCAAAGTCGCAAAAAACGATATCTCCGAGTTTGGGCGCACCCACTTCAGCGCGGATACGACCTCACAACTCTTTAGTGGACTTGAATCTAACTTTGATGTCTGGATGAGCCACGGAGATAGCGTTGCTGAGGCGCCACAAGGATTTGCGACGATAGGCAGAACCGAACACACTCCAGTTGCAGCATTTGAAAATGAATCTGGATTACTTTCTGGCGTCCAGTTCCACCCAGAAGTTCTACATAGCGATTTTGGCCAAGAGATTTTAAGACGTTGGCTGATAGATATTGTGAAATGCAAACCGACATGGAACCCCGAGAACATAATCGAAAATGAAATCATAAATATCAAATCACAAGTTGGAAACGAAAGTGTGATTTGCGGGCTCTCTGGTGGAGTTGATTCAGCAGTAGCTGCTGCTCTTGTCCAGCGCGCAGTTGGATCAAAACTAACTTGTGTATTCGTCGACCATGGTTTGCTGCGAGAGGGTGAAGCCGAACAAGTAGAGCAGGACTTTGTAGCAGCAACTGGTGTGAAGCTTGTTAAAAAGGATGCAAAGGAACGATTCTTAACTGCTCTTCAAGGGGTAATTGATCCAGAAGAGAAGCGGAAAATCATCGGACGTGAATTTATTCGAGTTTTTGAGGAAGCCGCTCGAGAGATAGCAAGTGGAAATGAAATTAAGTTTCTTGTTCAAGGCACCCTGTATCCAGATATTGTTGAATCTGGAGGCGGAAGTGGAACGGCAAATATAAAGTCGCATCACAACGTCGGTGGCCTACCTGAGGATCTTAAGTTTGAGCTAATTGAACCGCTACGCCATCTCTTTAAAGATGAAGTCAGGGAGGTCGGAATCCAGCTAGGACTTCCACCTGAGATTATTTGGCGTCAACCATTCCCAGGTCCGGGCTTGGCGATTCGAATAATCGGTGAAGTTACTCAAGAAAGACTTAGAGTTTTGCGGTCGGCCGACTTTATTGCGCGCCAAGAATTACAATTCGCAGGACTTGATCGGCAGATTTGGCAATGTCCAGTCGTGCTTCTCGCAGATGTTAGGAGCGTAGGAGTCCAAGGCGATGGTCGAACTTATGGCCATCCAATTGTGCTCCGCCCCGTAACTAGCGAAGATGCAATGACAGCTGATTGGGCTCGGGTACCAAGTGAAGTTCTCTCAAGAATTTCAACCCGAATCACAAATGAAGTTCGAGAAGTAAACCGAGTTGTTTTGGATGTAACTTCAAAACCACCAGGCACAATCGAATGGGAGTAAAAGATAGATGTTAGGAGAGGGTAATTTGATTAAGAAGTTTTCTCTTTTCTTAGCACTATCGCTCATCACTTCACTCTTCGCTTTAGCGACTCCGGTTAGCGCAGATGTAAAAGATAAAGAAGATCGCGTTAAGTGTCGGCCAGTAAAAGTCAGTGCCCAGGCAAATAAGAAAGTTAGTCCGCCTACCACTCTTCTAAAGCGTGCTCCTAGATTGATAACTATCTCAACAAATTGTGGCGTAATTGCTATCCGCACTTATTTTCGTGACGCGCCTTTAACTGTAACTGCTCTGACAGCTCTCATTAATTCTGGTTATTACACACGCACCCAATGTCACCGTCTCTCAACTAAGGGCACATATTGGATTCAATGCGGGGATCCAACAGCAACAGGCCTTGGTGATCCAGGGTTTAGCTATAAGGATGAGAATCTTCCTGAGCAAGAGCAAGACAACTATCCGCGCGGAACTGTAGCGATGGCCAACTTTGGTAGACCTGATTCAAATGGAAGCCAATTTATGATTTTCTATGAAGACTCAACTCTTCGCTCACCTAATTACACGATTTGGGGAGAGGTAATTTCGGGGATTGAGATACTCGAATATATTGCTGAAGGCGGAGTAAGGGGCGGGAACGCAGAAGGAATTCCACTTCGTAATCTCGTTATCGAACGGATTTCCGTTCGTTAATAAGTATTTATAATCTTAAATATTTCGGCTATTCGCCCAGTTGGTAGTCCGTTTGCTTCTGCATTTCGCTCGCCCCAACTTCTAACCATCTCTTCGAGCTCTGTATTGTGTGCTGTCTGACTTACATGGGCCTTAAGTGCAGCAATTTTCTTTGGAAAAGTATCGGTGATATCAATAAAGTGATTTGGGCTTGGAGAACTCGTAATCCAAACCTCTTTTACTCGCCAAGGTTCAAACCCTGCATCCTTTAGATCGGTAAATGCATAAGGATTTCGGGCATCGGGATATACAGCTTGAATTGCAACTTCGCCGGCAGCCATATGATCTGGGTGGCTAGCAAAGATGCGCTCATAGTTTCGCTCTGGAGATTGGATAACCATACGATCTGGTTTTGATTTTCTAATTTCGCGAACGATTTCTTTACGTAGTTCAATAGTAGGAACCAACCAACCATCGCGTTGATTTAAGTAAGTAATATCAGTTACACCAAGTGCCTTTCCGGCATCTCGCTGTTCCCGTTGACGCACCTTCGCCATCTCTTCAAGGGGAACATCAGATTCTTCGCCACCTTGATCACCATTAGTAATGATGCAATATGAGACGGAAATGCCCTTTGCGGTCCATTGGGCGATTGTTCCGCCGGCTCCAAAATCGCAATCATCTGGATGAGCCATTACAACAAGAATGCGCTTGATTTCTTCATCGGGTAGCGGAGTCACCGCCGTATTCTAGACTTGTTTATATGTCTGACAGATTGCTTGAAGGGTTAAACCCAGAACAAGAATCTGCAGTCACACACCAAGGCGGACCACTTTTAGTAGTAGCAGGCGCTGGATCAGGAAAGACTCGTGTTCTTACGCGAAGAATTGCATATCTACTTGCGACGCGAAAAGTTGAACCTTTTGAAATTCTCGCTATTACTTTTACAAATAAAGCCGCAGGCGAGATGAAAGAGCGGGTAGCAGCACTGGTTGGAAAGAGAGCAAAAGCAATCTGGGTCTCAACTTTTCACTCGGCATGTGTGCGCATTCTCCGTCAAGAAGGAACGAGGCTCGGATTCTCATCTTCCTACTCAATTTACGACCAAGCAGACAGCGTACGTTTAGTGACCCTAGTTATGCGGGACTTGAACCTTGATCAGAAGCGTTACAACCCGCGCGCCGTTGCCGCCCTTATTTCAAATGCGAAAAATGAACTACTTGGCCCAGCTGACTATCGAAATGCGACTACTAATCACTTTGAAGAGATTGTTGCAGAGGTCTATGCGATTTACCAACAGCGATTAACTAGCGCAAATGCGATGGATTTTGATGATTTGATTATGAAAACAGTAGAAGTCCTACAGAAATTTCCTGATGCAAGAGCAAGATATCGGACTCGCTTTAAGCATATATTGGTCGATGAATATCAAGATACAAATCACGCTCAATATATTCTGATTAGAGAGTTAGTTGGAACAGACCGAGATGGAATACCTGCCGCTGAGTTGTGCGTTGTTGGTGATGCCGACCAATCTATCTATGGCTTCCGAGGAGCAACGATTCGAAATATCCTCCAGTTCGAAGAGGATTACCCAGATGCAACAACGATTCTGCTTGAACAAAATTATCGCTCAACCCAAAACATTCTGAGCGCTGCCAACTCTGTTATTTCAAAGAACGAGTCAAGGAAAGAGAAGAATCTCTGGTCAGATTCCGGAAGTGGCCCAAAGCTCTCTGGATTTGTTGCTGAAAATGAGCACCATGAAGCTGAGTTTGTCCGAGATGAGTTATTCAAATTGAGTAATGAAGGAACTTCAAAGTTTGGCGAGACCGCAATCTTCTATCGAACGAATGCCCAATCCCGCGTCTTTGAAGAAGTTTTTATGCGCTCGGCCGTGCCCTACAAAGTAGTCGGCGGAGTCCGCTTTTATGAGCGTAAAGAGATTAAGGATCTACTCGCATACTTACGAGTTTTAGTTAATCCAAGCGATGAAGTCTCACTCCGAAGAATCATCAACACCCCTAAACGAGGAATCGGGGATAGGGCGCTTGATGCTATTGATGATGTTTCTAAGCGCGATTCCATATCCTTCTGGAGCGCACTCGCTACAAGTAACTCAACTGAGCTATCACCAAGAGCAAACGCCTCGATCCAAGCATTTGTCTCGATGCTTGTTGCTCTGCAAGTTTTAGTAGAAGCTATTCGACCACCCTCGACAATTGCCGCGGCAATACTTGAGCAATCCGGTTTGTTAGAGGAACTTCGCGCAAGCCACGATCCCCAAGATGAAGTAAGAGTTGAGAATCTAGAGGAACTCGTTGCTGTGATTGAAGAGTATGAAGAACGTGCAATAAGTGAAGGCGAGACTCCGACCCTTGGCGCATTTCTTGAAGAGGTATCTCTAGTCGCTGATGCTGATGAAATTCCTGAAGGTGATGATCATGGTGGAGTCGTGACTCTTATGACTTTGCATACCGCTAAAGGTCTTGAGTTTCCCACGGTATTTCTTACTGGAATGGAAGAAGGAGTTTTTCCGCACTCGCGCACCCTCGGTGAAAAGAATGAGCTAGAAGAGGAGCGAAGACTTGCTTATGTTGGCCTTACAAGAGCGCGCGAGCGACTCTATTTATCAAGAGCAGAATATAGATCTGCGTGGGGAGCCCCGAATTACAATCCACCCTCAAGGTTTCTCGAGGAGATTCCTGAAAACTTAATTGAGTGGAACAAATCTGCAAGTGGATTTACTTCGCCACCAATCACAAGAAAGAAGTACTCATCTCCACCTCCACCACGCGCTACCGGAAAGCAGAGTTCTGGTATTCAACTTTCGATTGGTGATCGCGTATCACATGACACCTTTGGTTTAGGTACTGTGATTGCAGTCTCAGGAGAAGGAGAGAAAGCCGAAGCAACTATTAATTTTGGCAGTTATGGTGAGAAGCGATTGTTGCTCCGTTATGCCCCAGTAGATAAGTTATGACCCATGGACCTATTTGAATATCAGGCCCGAGATCTATTTGAAGCAAAAGGCGTTCCAGTCTTAGGTGGAGCAGTTGCTTCGACCCCGGAAGAAGCGCGTTCTGCAGCAGAGCGACTTGGTGGGAAAGTAGTAGTTAAAGCCCAAGTAAAGATTGGCGGACGTGGAAAAGCTGGCGGTGTAAAACTGGCAGAGAGCGCTGATGATGCCTTTGAGAAATCAAAAGCAATTCTGGGCATGGACATCAAAGGACATACTGTCCATAAAGTCATGATTGCCCAAGCTGCTCCGATTGAGAGCGAGTACTACTTAGCAATTTTGCTTGATCGCGCAGCTCGATCATTTTTAGTTATGGCCTCTGTTGCAGGCGGAATGGATATTGAAGAGGTAGCGCATAAGACTCCTGAAAAATTAGCTCGAGTTCATGTTGATGCAAATGATGGATTAGATAAAGCACGCGCTATAGAAATTATTCGCAAAGGCGCATTCCCTGAAGATGTAATCGAGAAGGTTGCCGATGTCCTTGCCTTACTCTGGAAGACTTTCCAAGAATCTGATGCAACGCTGGTGGAAGTAAACCCATTAGTGAAGACAAAGGATGGGCGAATAATCGCACTCGATGGAAAAGTTACCTTGGATGACAATGCCGCCTTTCGACATCCCGACCACGAGTCCCTTATTGATCATGCTGCAACAAATCCTTTAGAGGCGCTCGCTAAAGAGAGAGATTTGAACTATGTAAAGTTAGAGGGCGAAGTTGGCGTTATCGGCAACGGGGCGGGCCTTGTTATGAGCACCCTTGATGTAGTCGCGTACGCAGGTGAGAAATACGGCGTAAAGCCGGCGAACTTTTTAGATATTGGCGGCGGAGCTTCCGCTCAAGTAATGGCTGACGGGTTATCGATAATCCTTGGCGATCCTGCTGTTCGCTCAGTTTTTGTAAATGTTTTTGGTGGAATAACTGCATGCGACGCGGTCGCAAACGGAATCATCCAAGCGCTTGCAATGCTGGGTGATAAAGCCACAAAGCCACTAGTTGTAAGACTTGATGGAAATAATGTGCTCGAGGGTCGACGAATCCTTAATGAAGCGAAACATCCTCTTGTTGAACAACTAGACACAATGGATGGAGCGGCCGCACGCGCTGCAGAATTAGCAGCGAAGCGATGACTATCTTCATCGATGAAAATACCAAAGTACTTGTGCAAGGCATGACTGGGTCAGAAGGAACTAAGCACACCAAGCGCATGATTGCGAGTGGCACAAAAATTGTTGGAGGAGTAACTCCTGGAAAAGGCGGACAGGTTGTTGAAATCGAGGGTAAACAACTCCCAGTCTTCAATACTGTTAGCGAGGCAGTTGCCGCTACCGGCGCAAATGCCTCAGTTGTATTTGTGCCGCCAAAGTTTGCAAAAGCAGCCGTAATTGATGCAATCGATGCCAAGCTTCCACTAGTTGTAGTGATTACCGAAGGAATCCCGGTCCATGACACCGCAGCCTTCTTTGCGTACTCCGAGAAAAAAGGAACTACCCGAATCATCGGTCCAAATTGCCCAGGTTTAATTTCACCAGGCAAGAGCAATATCGGAATCACCCCAGCTGATATCACTGGCCCAGGAAAGATCGGCTTGGTTTCTAAGTCAGGAACTCTTACCTACCAAATGATGTACGAACTACGGGATATTGGATTCACTACTGCTGTCGGTATCGGTGGCGATCCAATTATTGGTACGACTCATATTGATTGCCTACGTGCTTTCCAAGACGATCCAAAAACTGAAGCGATAGCGATGATTGGCGAGATCGGTGGAGATGCTGAAGAACGTGCCGCCGCCTTCATTAAAGAATACGTAACTAAGCCGGTTGTTGGTTATGTTGCCGGCTTCACCGCGCCAGAAGGCAAAACAATGGGACATGCTGGGGCAATCGTTTCTGGATCTTCGGGAACCGCTGAGGCGAAGAAAGTCGCGCTTGAGGCTGCTGGAGTAAAAGTGGGCAAGACCCCAAGTGAGACTGCGAGATTACTGCGCGAAATTCTCAGCGCTAAATAATGTAATGAATCGAATTCTCCGTGTTGGACTCCAACAAGGAATTCGCAGCATCACCTTAATTCTTCTACCGATCTCCTTCATCACACTCGTAGCCTGGGCGACTGCCGGAAGTTCATCGGGAAATACCGCAGATCCGCTAAGAGCTGGGCTCTGGTTTTTTCTGGCAGCTCATCAAGTTCCGCTACAACTTTCACTTTCGGATGCGACTAGTTCTGGTTCACTTACATTTCTTCCAGTCGGAGCGCTACTAATCCCTTTCTTTGCACTTCGCAGCGGTTACTTAAGGATGGTGGAGTCTCTCGGCGAGCCAAATGGTCGTGAGAAGAGGAGCTACGTTTTATCCCTAGCGACTAGCTATGCGATTGTTTCTTATCTCCTTGCACTTCCAACTCTTGGCGGGACGGTAAAGGCACCGTTCTATATTGCGATTCCAGTTCTATTTGTAGTCGCGGCCATTGCAATCTTCATATCAAGTGGCATGCTGCCTAAACACAAACTTCAGTTTCCCTGGCAACGAGCGCTACGACTAGCCTGGATAATCCTGATTGCATTGGTTGGTGTAGGTTCAATATTTCTCTCAATTTCTTTGATTTATCACTTTAATGTGGTCACAGATCTGACTCGAGTTGTTGAGCCGGGGATTTTTGGTGGCCTCGTCTTATTAATTGGCCAAATTCTCTACATCCCAAATACTGCAGTCGCTGCACTTAGTTACATATCAGGAAGCGGATTAACAATCGGTGAGGGAAGTCTTCTTTCGCCATTCGTTCATCGAATTGATGAGATCCCAGCAATTCCAATCTTGGGGGCATTGCCTGCAACTAGTCACACCTTCATATTTATTTCGGCGCTACTAATCCTTGCTCTCGGAGCGTTTGTAGTTAAATATGGAAGAAGTACTTATAGCGATGAGATTGAGTTGAAGCGCTTCTATCTCTCGTTTGCCCTCATATTCTTTCTTCTTCTTCTCTGCATCGCGCGTATGAGTAGTGGTGAACTATTTTCATCTAATCTTCCATCGGTCGGACCAATCTGGTGGGCCCTTCCATTAGTTGCTACTGTTGAAATTGCAATTGGGGGAGCTATCTACTTCTTCACTCCGAAACTTGTCGCCAAAATCAGGACTCGCAATATTTCATGAAAATTGGGCTCTAGAATCTGCCCATGGCAAAACTCCTTGATGGCCGAATAGCAGCCAATGAAATCAAGGCAGAAATCTCTAAAGGTATTAAAGAAAACGGGCTAAAGCTCGGCTTAGGAACGATTCTGGTAGGCGATGATCCTGGCTCTCATGCTTATGTTTCGGGAAAACATAGAGATTGTGCAGAGGTCGGAATAGATTCGATTCGAATAGATTTACCCGCAACAGCGAGTGAGAAAGAAGTTCTAGATGCTGTAGCGCGTTTGAATAGTGATTCAAAATGCACAGGTTTTATTGTTCAACTGCCGCTACCAAGGGGGGTCAATACAGAGAGAGTATTAGAGACAGTCAACCCAGGTAAAGATGCGGATGGTTTACATCCATTGAACTTAGGGCGGTTAGTATTGAATAAGAACTCAACTCTTCCCTGTACCCCAAAGGCGATTATTGAGCTAGTTGAGCGAAATGAAATTTCTTGGTCTGGTAAAGAAGTAGTTGTAATTGGTAGAGGAACAACAGTTGGAAGACCACTCGGACTTTTACTATCCCAGAAGAGTGTAAATGCAACAGTAACTCTTACACATACTGGAACTAAGAATCTTAGCGAGATTACCAAGCGAGCCGATGTCGTAATCGCCGCTATTGGTAAAGCGCACTTTCTTAAGAGAGAAATGGTTTCTGCAAACGCAGTTGTTATTGATGTGGGGCTTACAAGAGTTGACGGCAAATTGTTAGGAGATGTTGACCCTGAAGTTCATGACTTTGTAACTGCTTATTCACCGGTCCCAGGCGGTATCGGCCCTATGACGCGGGCGCTACTGCTACGAAATATCTTGGAGATTGGTAAGCGGACTTGAAGCGGCTAGCACTTCTTCTTGCAGCGCTATCAATCGCAGTGGCTGCGCTTTATTCAGTTCGAGCGGGCGCTATCTCACTTGCGGTAGCGCTAGCGCTTTACTCACTACCCGGTGGGCGAAATCGAAGGAAGATGGATTTGTTGATTCCAATTCTTCTTGTTGTGTCCCTCATTACAGTTGCATTGGCGTTGCCACGCAGGTAGCCGGTAGGTTCTCCCGCTATGAGTAGATCAGGGAAAGTCACTGTCGTTGGTGCAGGTTTTTATGGTTCAACTACGGCGCTACGTCTAGCCGAGTACGACATCTTCGAAACAGTAGTTCTCACAGATATTGTTGAAGGCAAGCCCGAAGGAATTGCTCTAGATATAAATCAATCCCGCTCCATCGAAAATTTTGAGACAAAGTTGATTGGTAAGTCGACCACAGCTGAAGGCTCCGGTTACGAAGCAACTGCCAACTCAGATGTAGTTGTGATTACGGCTGGACTACCTCGCAAGCCTGGTATGAGTCGAATGGATTTGATTGGTGTTAATGCGGGGATAGTTCGTGGCGTCGCAGAAAACATCGCTAAACATTCACCCAATGCTGTTTTGATTGTGGTTTCCAATCCTCTAGATGAGATGACTGCTCTCGCTCAAATTGCATCTAAGTTTCCACATAATCGAGTTATGGGACAAGCTGGAATGCTTGATACTGCTCGCTTCACCCACTTTGTTGCAGAGAAATTAAATGTTCCGGTTGCATCTGTAAGAACTCTAACTTTGGGTTCACATGGTGAAACTATGGTCCCGGTCCCAAGTCGATGTACCGTTAATGGAAAGCCACTCAGCGAACTTTTGAGCGCGACTGAGATTGAAGAATTAGTAACGAGAACCAGAAACGGCGGAGCAGAAATCGTTGCCCTACTAAAGACCGGTTCTGCTTATTACGCCCCATCTGCGGCGGCAGCAAGAATGGCTCGCGCAGTAATAACTGACTCGCGCGAAGTCATGCCGGTATGCGCCTGGGTCACGGGTGAATATGGAATTAGCGGTGTTTATCTTGGTGTCGAAGCAGAAATTGGTAGAAGCGGCATAACTAAAGTGGTTGAGGGAGCTCTTTCAGCTCAAGAGTTGGAAGAATTAAAGAAAGCTGCCGAAGCTGTACGTTCTAAGCAAGCAGATGTGAAGGATCTCTAGAGAGGAATTCATGTCAAAGATAAAAGTGCAAGGAACAGTCGTCGAGCTAGATGGCGACGAGATGACCCGAATCATCTGGGACTTCATAAAGAAGCAGTTAATCCTTCCTTATCTCGATATAAATCTTGATTATTACGACCTCGGTATTGAATATCGCGACTCCACCAATGACCAAGTCACGATCGATTGTGCAAATGCGATTAAGAAGCATGGCGTTGGCGTTAAGTGCGCAACTATCACTCCGGATGAAGCCCGCGTAAAAGAGTTCAATTTAAAGCAGATGTGGAAGTCCCCAAATGGAACTATCCGAAACATCCTTGGCGGAGTCATCTTCCGCGAACCAATCATCATTAAGAATGTTCCTAGGTTGATTCCTCACTGGAGTAAGCCAATTGTTATCGGCCGTCACGCCTTTGGTGATCAATACCGCGCAACCGATTTCAAAGTCCCAGGTCCAGGAAAACTAACTGTCACATTTACACCATCCGATGGTTCAAAGCCGATGGAGTTTAATGTCTTTGATTTCCCAGGTTCTGGCGTGGCTATGACTATGTATAACCTTGATCAATCAATCCGCGATTTTGCTCGCGCATCGTTTAATTACGCTTTAGTTAGAAAATATCCAGTATTTCTCTCTACCAAGAATACGATTCTGAAAGCTTATGATGGCAGATTTAAAGATATCTTTGCCGAGATCTTTGAGGCGGAATTTAAGGATGAATTCAAAAAGAATGGCCTTGAATATGATCATCGTTTGATTGATGACATGGTCGCAACCTCTCTTCGCTGGGAGGGTGGCTACATCTGGGCCTGTAAGAATTACGATGGCGATGTTCAGAGCGATACCGTCGCACAAGGTTATGGCTCACTTGGACTAATGACTTCAGTTCTCATGACTCCAGATGGGAAGACTGTTGAGGCGGAAGCGGCTCATGGAACTGTGACACGTCACTACCGTGATCACCAGGCCGGTAAAGCAACCTCAACAAATCCAATTGCTTCAATTTTCGCTTGGACTCAGGGTCTACAACATCGCGCGAAGTTAGATAACACCCCAGAAGTAGCCAACTTTGCAGCAACTCTAGAGCGAGTTTGTATCGAAACGGTTGAGAGCGGAAAGATGACAAAGGATCTAGCGCTCTTAATTAGTAATGATGCGCCTTGGCTAAATACCCAAGAGTTCCTAGCTGCAATCGATGAAAGTCTAAAGAAAGCGATGAACTAGAAGTAACCATTAAAGTAAAAAGCCCCCGAAAAATCGGGGGCTTTTTAATGTTTGGCCTTAGATACGAAGACCGCTCTGGGCGTTAAACAAGTGAACTGAATCCTTCTTAGCTGCGACGGTGACGCTCTGTCCAGCCTTCGGTGGGTTCTTGGGATCCCAGCGGACGATAACTTGAGCTCCCTCATCACTTGCATTGTTGAACTTAACTGCAGAATCAAGTGGCTTTCCGTACACAAAGGCATCGGCGCCAAGTTCTTCTACAACTTCAACTTGTACCTCAAATCCTGTGCTTGCAGGTTCAAAGCCCTCAGGACGAATTCCGACAATTACAGAACTTCCGGCTGATGCAGGGACATCTACTTCAAGGTGTCCAAGTTGGGCTTTACCTCCGGAGACTGGCGCAATCAAAAGATTCATCGCAGGTGAACCGATAAATCCAGCAACGAAAGCATTTGCTGGGCGATCGTAGAGATTTCTAGGTGTATCGACTTGTTGCAATAATCCATCTTTTAGCACCGCTACGCGATCACCCATAGTCATAGCTTCGACTTGGTCGTGCGTTACATAAACGGTAGTGATACCAAGGCGGCGCTGTAGCGCCGCAATCTGGGTACGAGTTGCAACGCGCAACTTTGCATCCAAGTTTGATAGAGGTTCATCCATCAAAAAGACTTGTGGTTCACGAACAATCGCGCGACCCATAGCTACACGCTGACGCTGTCCACCTGAAAGCGCCTTTGGCTTGCGCTCCAGATATGGTTCAAGATCAAGAAGTTTTGCAGCTTCAAGTACGCGACGCTCACGTTCCTCCTTTGATACGCCGGCAATCTTTAGAGCAAAGCCCATGTTCTCTGCAACGGTCATATGTGGATAGAGCGCATAGGACTGGAAGACCATAGCGATATCGCGATCTTTCGGTGCGACATTTGTAACATCGCGATCACCGATAAAGATTGCTCCAGTGTCAATCTCTTCCAAACCAGCAAGCATGCGAAGTGATGTTGATTTTCCGCAACCGGATGGTCCGACGAGTACTAAGAACTCGCCATCATTGACAGTTAGATTTAATTTATCGACTGCAGGAGCTGCAGTTCCGGGATAGATGCGAGATGCATCTTTGAATACGACTGTTGCCATGTTTTCACTTCCTTCTCCGGGCAGGTACGTGCCCGACGGTCCGTTGGATGAAGCAAGGTTTAGTGGGGAACGGGCGAAGGTTATGCGAGAGGTGAGCGTGAGGGAAGGGGGTTTAGCCAGGATTCTCGCCCCTCGGCTACCCTTAGGGCCCCATGGACCCTGATGGTGCCCTTTCGGTCGCTGGCCTCGCCGGTGACCTTTTTGTTGTACTGATTTTCATCCTCCTCGGCTCAATCTTCGTAGCCGCTGAGATCGCCCTTATCTCCCTTAGAGAAGGCCAGGTCAAAGCCCTTAGCGAGCAGGGTCGCCGGGGTCGCCGGGTCGCCTACCTTGCAAGCCATCCCAAGAACTTCCTAGCTGCCGTCCAGGTCGGAGTAACGCTCTCAGGATTTCTATCGGCAGCCTTTGGAGCTGATCAATTAGGCGATTACCTGATTCCGGTTCTTATCCAATGGGGGTTAGGAGAGAGCCTTGCTGGCGTTATCTCATTAATTTTCTTGACGCTCGTTATTGCTTATTTCTCACTCGTCCTTGGTGAACTTGTCCCTAAACGAGTTGCCCTACATAAAACCGAGAAGATCGCACTTGCTGTTGCAACTCCAGTATCAATCATTAGCGTAGTTTTCCGCCCTTTAATCTGGTTACTTGCTCACTCATCTGACCTTGTACTTCGCGCATTCGGCATCGATCCCAAAGCTTCTAGAGAAGAGATAAGTGAAGAGGAGCTAGTCGATCTCGTCACCGGGCATAAGGCGCTCACCGAGGAAGAGCGTGACATCGTTGAAGAAGTATTCAATGCGAGCGAGCGCTCAGTTCATGAAGTTATGGTTCCAAGAACTGAAGTTGATTTTATGGATGCTGGATTGACTCTTAATCAAGCAACCGCAATTGCTATCGATAAAGCCCATTCGCGCTACCCAGTTGTGCGTGGAAGTAATGATGAGGTAATTGGATTTATCCATGCTCGAGATCTATTAGAACGTCCTGAAAACGGTAAGACCGTTATGGATTTAGTACGACCAATCATCTTTTTGCCGGGAACAAAGGGAGTTCTACCTGCCCTTACCGAGATGCGCTCAAAGCGCCAACAGATTGCAATTGTTCTTGATGAATACGGCGGAACAGATGGAATTGTCACCATGGAAGACTTGGTTGAGACTCTTATTGGTGAGATCCATGATGAGTACGACGATCATTCACAAGAAGTTGCAAATACACCTCGAACCGGGGTCTTTGAAATTGATGGCCTAATCGCTCTTGAAGATCTAGCCGAGCAGACCGGCGTCGAGGTGCCGGAAGGCCCTTATGAAACTTTAAGTGGTTTTGTTATGCATGAATTAGGACGCATACCTGAAGTGAGCGATCTCCTTCAAATCCCAGGCGCCCAGATAAAGGTTCTCTCAATGGAAGGAAAGCGGGTTGGCTCGCTACTTCTAACGCGAACCACGAATTGATCTTTACTGAGAGAATACCCAAGTGAAACGGATACTCTCTGGAATCCAGCCCACCGCTGATTCACTCCACTTGGGAAATTATTTAGGTGCTGTAAAACAGTGGGTTGAACTTCAAGAGGGAAACGACGCGTTCTATTGCATTGTTGATTTACATGCACTCACAATCGAGACCGATCCAGCGATACTTCGACGTCGCACACTCGCTGCCGCCGCCCAATTAATCGCGATAGGACTCGATCCTAAAAAATGTACTCTTTTTGTTCAATCTCATTTAAGTGAACACAATCAGTTAGGTTGGATATTCGAGTGCATCACCGGTTTTGGTGAAGCTAGTCGCATGACACAGTTCAAAGATAAATCAGCAAAATCTGGATCGGATCGAACTGTTGTCGGACTTTTTACATATCCAATCCTTCAAGCTGCTGACATTTTGCTCTATCAAGCAAATAGCGTCCCAGTCGGGGAAGACCAGAGACAACATATTGAATTAACTAGAGATTTGGCGCAACGATTCAATGCCAAGTATGGTCCGGTATTCACTATCCCAGATGCACACATCATCAAGAGCGCTGCCAAGATCAATGACTTACAGGATCCAAACTCAAAGATGAGTAAGTCAGCGGCTTCTAACTCAGGCGTAATAGACATCTTGGATAGCTCTGATGTAAATGCAAAGAAGATAAAGAGCGCAGTCACCGACACTGGAAAAGATGTTAAGTTTGATGAGAAGAACAAGCCTGGAATCTCAAATCTACTAACTATTCATTCGGCGCTCTCTGGGAAGAGTATTACTAGCCTAGAAAATGAGTTTGCCGGCAAAGGTTATGGTGACTTTAAAGGAGCGGTCGCAGAAGTAGTTACCTCCTTCTTTGCCCCAGTAAAGGCTCGAACCGAGGAACTTCTTAAAGATGAGCAGTCGCTACTTTCTATCTTGGAAGAGGGAAGTGCAAAGGCGCGTGAAGTGGCAGCTAAGACGTTAAAGAAGACTTATGACGCGCTTGGATTGGTACCTGGCTCCCAACTTAAGGGCTGAGATGGGCCTTCGAAGAAAGTTTTCCTTTCTACTTTCAATAATTCTCTTCACTGCGACAATTTCATTTACCAGCGCTCTTGCCGCTGAAGAACCTACGCCGAGAATCGCGGTTGCTTACGACATTGGATTCAAAGGAGATGGTGGCTTTAATGATGCAGTTAGCGCAGCTCTTGAAATTGCAAAGAAGCGCTACAACTTAGTTGAACCGTTTGTGCGAGAGTTGCCAACAAGTGGAACAGCTCTTGACCGAATCACAAAGATTAGATTTCTCGCTAAGAGTGGTTACACCTTAATAATCACAGTAGGTGCTGGATATCGAGAGACGGTGAGACGGGTATCCATGGAATACCCAGATACTCAATTTGCGATAATCAATGATCAAAACTTGGCACAACTGAATATCTCAAATATCTACTTTGATGAACTTCAAGCTGCCCGTATTGCTGGGACTATCGCAGCGATGCGAAGCAAAAGTAAAAAGGTCGCGATAATTTCAGGATCTGATGCGCTAAATGCTGCATTTGAATCGGGTGCTAAGGGTATGCAAGTTGTAAAAGTTAACTTTGAGGGAGATAGTGCCAATCTGATGACAGAGCTAGGCCAAGTCGATGTGGTCTATTCACTCTGGGATAAAGATGCCGTGATCTTTGAAGCGGTAACTAAGAGGATCCCTCGGACCTTCTATATCGCACGAAATCCAGATCAGTACTTTGCAAAGATGGGCTCCAGCAAACGAGTAATTGCGGTCTTAGAGAAGCGGTTAGATAAACCAATCTCGCAACTTGTGAAATTGGGCCTGGAGAACCGGGCCTTGATTGATGAAGTGGATGGCGCTCGTGGGGTCTTTGGTCGAATCTATGGATTCACCAATGGCGGCTATCGTCTCAATCTTGCGACTGGATTTACTTCAAGTCAGATTGCTGCGCTACGAAAGAGCTTTCCTAAGATTGACCTGAAGGCGCAATAGACCGAGGTCTAAATTTGTTACCAACCAGGGTTAGCGCTCTTGCCACCGTCGAAATCAAAGGTAGAGCCAGTCACAAAACGGAGTGAATCTGAGCTTAGTAGTGCGACAAAATCAGCCACTTCCTCTGGAGCTGCATATCGCGCAAGCGGGGTCGCTTCTTTCCAAGCCGCAACACCCTCAGGCCAGCGGGTTGAAAGTGCACTATCGCCGATAAGACCCAATCTAATTGAGAGTAGCCGCATGGGAGCCAGAGAGATTGCAAGGCTTTTTGTTAGAGATTCCAAGGCCGATTTAGTCGCACCATAGTATTCATGTCCAGCCCTTGCGCTGAGAGCCTCAACTGATGAGATATTAATCAGCTGGGCAACGCCCTTCTTCTTTGCGGCAGCAGCAATCTCAGTCGGGGCAATTGCATTAACAATAAATTGGCGGATTGCGCCCTCTCGGTCAGATAGTTGGAGTTGCTCTTGATTGGCTGCATTATTGACCACAAGATCCACAACTCCTACCTCATTTATAAGTTCGCCGCCACTTTGCCTTTCCAAATCAAATGAGATAACTCTTGCTGATTTACCAAGCTCGAATTCATCGTCTCGCCGGATTTGTGCAGATACCTCCCAACCATCTGTAAGAAATCTGGCGACTAACGCTCTCCCGATAAGGCCGGAAGCTCCCGTAATCAATACCTTAGCCATGAAACAATCCTGGCAGATTGAGTTCCTTAGCGATTGGAGCTGACTTATCGAGTAATTCCATTTTTGAGAATGGTGGGGTCAATGTACAGATTAAGAGAGACCAATCGCCAATGGGTCGCGCTGCCATCCATGTTTGCGCCGGGACTCGGTAAGTGAAATTGCTAGATGTACCATCAAGAATATTTCGAACCAGAACCTTATCTTCAACTGTAAAAAGCTCTACCGGCGAGCCAGCTATATGAATCCATAGTTCGGGCTCTGGAATTCGATGCCAGGCGGAGAAATCGGGTGCGATCATTGCGAAGTAAATCGCGTTACTGGTGTCATCTAGATAAATCGGGGACCACAACCCACCCTCGCCAGCGAGCGGAGACAGTCCCAACTTCTGGATTATGGATTGAATCGTCATTTATTTACTTGTCAAAGCCGTGATGCAATCTTGAACTTGGAGCATTAAGGCGGAAAAATCAATCAAAGTCGATTTTCGATTTTGAATTACATTATGACCGTCGACCCAGACATCACTAACATCAGATCGGCCAGCCGCGTAGACCAGTTGCGCAAATACATTGTGTAATGGGATGAGGTGTGGAGCATTGAGGTCAATGGCAATCAAGTCTGCTCGCTTTCCAATCTCGATGCTTCCAACTCTCTTCTCCATGCCGAGAGTTGCAGCTCCTTCAATTGTCGCCATTCGAAATATTTTTTCTGCATTTGACTTCGTAGGCCCACGTGATTGAGAGATTAAATATCCGGCTAAGCGCATGACACTCCACATATCCAGGTCATTACTGGAGGAGCAACCATCTGTACCAAGCCCGACCTTCACGCCCCTGGAGACATACTCGGTAACATCTGCAATACCGCTAGCCAATTTCAAGTTACTTCCGGGGCAGTGTGCAATACCGTTATTACCGAGCGACTCTAAGTCTGAATTGGATAAGTGGACGCCGTGGCCATAAACCGTATGCTGATTCAATATTCCAGTCTCACTTAGTATTTCAGTCGGGGTTTTTCCAAACCTTCTCGCCACATCGTCATTCTCTTTAATATTTTCTGAGGCATGGATATGAATAGATGCGCCAAGCTCGTGGGCAAGACTTGCTATCTCATGGAGATGTTCGGGCGAACAGGTATACGTGGAATGGGGCATGAGGTAAAGAGGAACTTCGGGTCCACCAATCCCTTTCATCCTCTCGTTCCACGATCTCGCAAATTTGATTCGATCAGCCCACTCCAATCCATCTAAACCCGCAAAGTCAAAGAAAATAGGCCCCGAGATATGTCGAAGCCCAGCTCGAACAGCACCCTTATGAGCAGCATCTGGAAACAGGTACATATCAAGTGCGGTCGTTGTTCCCCCCAATAGCGCTTCTAGGGCTCCTAAGGTGGTACCAAGTTCAGCAGTTTCCGGATTCATAATCGCGCCTTCAGCCGCCCAAACTCTTTCAAGGAAACCCTGAAGATCGACCCCTTCGGCCCAGCCACGAAAGAGCGTCATTGCGAGGTGCGTGTGCGTATTAATTAAGCCTGGTGAAATCAACTTACCTTGAGCATCAAAAGTCTTTCCAGCGGGAAGTGGAGCTGAACTAACCTCAGCAATAACCCCGTCAGTGATTCCTATTGACGATTTTGAGAGTACTCGATTCTTTTCGTCACAAGTTACGATTAATTCTGCACCATTAATTGCCAAGTCAAACATAGAGCTTTGCCACATTCGGTAGCGCTCCTGCAATTACATTTAGCACCTTACTCTTACCTGAATCAAGAGCGGCATTTATCTCATCCATAGTGATCTCGCCATGGCCAAGTCCCGCCGCCGGATTCACCACAAGAGCAATTGAAGTAAATGGAATTCCTAACTCCCGGGCCAATGGAGCTTCTGGGCAACCCGTCATTCCCACAACAGTCGCACCAGCAAGCCGAGCAAATCGAATCTCTGCAGGAGTTTCAAAGCGCGGTCCATTGAAGCCGGCATATACACCGCCAGTAGTTAACTTGATTCCCTGGGAAGTCGCGCTCGCAATTAAAAGAGCTTGCAGATTCTTATCGTAAACGCTTGTCATATCGATATGTTGGACGCCCTCGGGCCCGGTTCCATCGAAGAAAGTACTTGCACGGCCAGAAGTAAAGTCAACGAAGTCATCAATGAGTGAGATATCACCAGGATTTAGGTTAGAGTCAATTCCTCCAACCACATTGATAGCAATAATGGCAGATACTTCTAGATCCTTCATCGCTCTTACATTTGCTCGATAATTGATTCTATGTGGCGGTACCGAGTGCTTTACTCCGTGGCGCGTTAGGAATGCAATCTCAACGCCTTCCCAAGTCCCACTCAAAAGGAGTGCGCCGCCGTAACTGGTATTCAACTCCTCACGATTCGTGTTTTTAAGCCCCGGTAAGTCGTAAAAACCGGTGCCGGCGATGATTCCTATTTTGCCTGCCATCCCTAAGCGCTAAGACCTGCCATTAGTCGACCAATGGTGTTTCTGTCTGCCTCCGCAGAACTAAAGGTGGCAACAATTTTTCCATCTGATATCACAGCAATTCTGTCTGCAAGAGAGAGGATTTCATCAAGCTCTGCCGAAACCAATAGCACTGCAGACCCAGAATCACGGGCGGCAATTAATTGTTTATGTATGAACTCAATAGAACCTACATCCACTCCTCTTGTGGGCTGCGATGCAACAACTACATCTAACTGCTGACTCAATTCACGCGCTACAACTACCTTTTGCTTGTTTCCGCCGGAGAGAGAAGCTGCGGATACCGAGGCTGATGTAGCTCTAATATCAAATCTATCGACTAACTCACTGCCATTCTGAGCAACTTTCTCCAGGTCTCTAATCCAACCTCTTGAAAAGGGAACTTCATTGAACCTATTTAGAACCAAGTTATCCGCAATAGAGTAAGAATTTACCAGGCCATGTTTCTCACGATCTTCTGGTATGTGAGAGACCCCTGAAAGGTGAGCCGCTCTCGGATTCATATTAGGGACGCTCTTCCCTTTAACAAACACTTCACCGCTTAAGCGAGAGCGCATGCTACAAATTGCCTCAACTAATTCTCTTTGTCCATTTCCTTCAACTCCCGCAACTCCAAGAATTTCACCAGAGCGAACCTCCAGAGATAGATCTTTTACTGCTTCTATCTTTCTGTCATCATTTACTCTAAGGTTTTTTACGGCGAGCAGCACTTGCTCTGGCTTGGCTGGACTCTTCGCCACACTAAGGACTACATCACGGCCCACCATCATCTGGGCCAATTTTGATTCATCACTATCTTTGGGGGTCGTTGTTCCCACAAGCCGTCCGCCACGAAGAACTGCAATTCGATCTGCAACGGCCATTACCTCGCGCAATTTATGAGTTATAAAGAGGATTCCGACCCCGCGCTTGGCAAGTTTTCGAAGCACTTCAAGCAATTCATCGGTCTCTTGAGGCGTCAAAACTGCGGTTGGTTCGTCCAATATCAGCAATTTAACTTCACGCCGCAGCGCCTTTAGAATCTCAACTCTTTGAGCCATTCCTACGGGTAGATCCTCTATCTTGGCATCAGGATTTACCTCCAAGCTGAAATGCTTAGATAATTTAAGGACTTCTGATCTGGCCCTTTTCATACTTACTACACCAAATTTCTTTGGTTCATCTCCGAGTATTAGATTCTCTGTAACGCTCATAACGGGAACAAGTTGAAAGTGTTGATGAACCATACCTACGCCTTGGGCAATGGCTGCAGCAGTGTCTCCGCTCTCCATCACTTCCCCATCAATTTTGATGCTCCCAGAATCTGGCTTAACTAGGCCAAAGACAGCTTTGACCAAGGTGGACTTTCCAGCGCCATTTTCCCCAAGTAAGGCCAAGATTTCCCCTTCCTTTATGGAAAGGGAGATGTCCTCGTTTGCAATGACGGAACCAAAAATCTTACTAACTCCTTCAATTTCTAGGAGAGTTTTCATGACTTTTCCTTTTCGTAAGGAATTCCTTCAGCGGCCGGTGGACGAACTTTTCCTGCAGAAATCGCTAGAATCAGGATTGTCAGAATGTAGGGAAGCATAGTCACGAATTGGAACGGAATCTCTACAACTTCAGCAATCATCAGTTGATTAGTCAACGCTTGAGTTAAGCCGAAGAACAGAGCAGCAGCAAATGCACCTAACGGATTCCATCTGCCAAATATCATAATTGCCAGCGCCGTGAAGCCTTTTCCAGCGGTGAACCCACGCTCAAATATTCCAACTGCTTCAAGAGCTAGGTAAGAACCGGCAAGCCCACCCACCGCCCCAGCAATGGTGACATTCAAGTATCGAAGCCTGGTTACAGATACACCCGCTGTATCGGCACTGGAAGGGTGCTCGCCGACCGCCCGAGAGCGTAAACCCCAAGAAGTTTTATATAGAGCAAACCAGAGTGTGAAAACAATTAGGACTCCAAAATATGTTATCGGCCCATGAAAAGAGAGCACTGGGCCCAGGATTGGCCATGCTCCAACCACTGGCAAGTCAATTGGATCTAGGGTTGAGGGAATCGAATAGTTCTGGCGGTAATAGAAGGAGGTCACTCCAGCTGCCAAGATGTTAAGGATTACACCAGCAATAATCTGATCCATCTTCCAAGTGATTGCCATGACCGCTAATAGCAATCCCATAATTACGCCTGTTAATACTCCTACAATCATTCCTCTACCGGTATTTTGCAGAATTGCTCCCGCAAAAAATGCTGTGAACGCTGATATCAACATGGTTCCCTCAATACCGATGTTTACAATTCCAGTCCGCTCACACATGATTCCAACCATTGCAGCAAGGGCTAAGGGAAGTGCAAACTGAATCGCAGTGTAAAGAACGGAAGTTGCTACCAATCCGTCTTGTCGATAGAAATAGGCAAAAGTTACAACGAATGCCAACGGTAAGTAATGAATGGAACGCAACTTCATCAATTACTCCAGCCACTCGTCATCGCCACGTTTTCTTTTCGACTTTTGAAGAATTTTGCCAACAAAGGAGCAGTGACAAAGAAGAGAATCATGGCCAAAAGAAGGTCTACTAACTCCGGTGCTACGCCTGCTTCAAACTGAACAGTTGACGCACTAGCACGCATTCCTCCAATGAGTATTGCGGCAGGAATCACTCCAAGGGGATTTGCGCGTCCCAGCAACGCAACAGTTATTCCATCGAATCCCAATCCAGCATTGAAGGCTGGCTCAAATCTTCCAGTGATGCTTAGAGTCTCAACGGCTCCTGCAATGCCAGCTACTGCTCCACCAATGAGCATACTTATAATCACGGTCTTCTTCACGGAAATACCTGCATACCAGCCGGCGTTCTTGTTTCGCCCGATTGTTTCAATACTAAATCCAGTGGTGGTCTTTCTCATCATCCACCAGAGAGTTACGGAGAGTCCTATTGCCAAAAAGAATCCCAACGGAAGCCCCAAAAAATCAGGCATCTGAGCGGATTCTTGAATTTTTGGAGTTCTCGTTAGCGGTTGATCGGGCTCTTTAAAGGGAGTGCTAGTTAAGTAGTCTGCCAGCGCTATCACAATGCTGTTCAACATAATAGTTGTAATCACTTCGTGTACACCTCTATAGGCTTTTAAGGCACCAGCAACTAATGCAACAATTGCACCAAAGAAAGCACCATAAATCAGTGCAAGCGGAATATGAACTAGAGTTGGTAGGCCAACGAATGTGTAACCAGCCCAAGCAGAGGCTAAAGCCCCCGAAATTAACTGGCCCTGTGCCCCAATATTAAATAAACCGGCTCTAAAACAAATAGCAACTGCTAGGCCACTTAGAATCAATGGCGTTGCCTTAGCGAGTGTCAGTGCGATTCCATCAAACGAGCCAAATGCAGTAGCAAATAAAACCCTATAAGCCTGAAGGGGTTGAATACCCTGAATGAGAACCAGTAGACCACCAAAAGCTAACGCTACAATGATAGACAGGAAAGGCAGAAAGACTGAACTTAGATCAAAATTCTTGCCTTGCTTAGCATCCATGATTTTCTCCGAATACTCTCAAATCAACTTCTCTTTTTGAACCAAAAGGAGACACGCTCTTTTGAGCGTGTCTCCTTTTCTTTACGAGGGTCCTTACGTCTTAGAGCTTAACTCCAGTCGGAATTGTTCCCTTAAGAACCTTTGGAGTGACGGCCTTCAACTTAGCTTGATAAGCAGCTGGAACTTTCTTTGCGAAATCATGTAATGGAGCAAGACCTACAGCTCCAAAATAGTTTCCGCCCTTATCTGTTCCATCCACAATACTTGCTACAACAGCGGCAACTCCCTTGTCGATTAACTTCATTGCTGAAGTTACGAGGCAAGGGCGAGCTTCTGGAAGAGTTCCCCATTGATCGCTGTCAACGCCAATGCAATATGCGCCTTTTTTCTTGGCAACGCGAAGGAGCGCACCATTTCCGGTGTTACCGCCTGCGCCGAAGATGACGTCAAAACCCTGGGAGAGGAGTTGCTGTGCAGTTGTAGCTCCCCAAGCCGGATCGTTGAATGCATTGTCTGGGGCGTGATAAATTAATTTTGATGCGGGATATTTCTTGCCAAGTTCTTTTGCAGCGTAGGCCACACCATTACGGTATCCCTCTCCAAAATATCGAACCGGTGGGACGACTTCAGTTCCAAGAACTGCGCCAGTCTTCCCAGTCTTAGTCAAGTGTCCAGCTAGGTACCCTGCGAGGAAGCCGGCCTTATCTTCAGGGAAAACTAGACCCGTTAGATTCGGAACAGCAGTACCTTGGAATTGATCTACTCCAATGAACTTAATCTTTGGATACTTAGCTGCAGCAGTTGTCATCGCTTCTGCCATTAGGAAGCCAACACCAATAATCACATTGTACTTTTTGTCAGCGAATTGCCCAATATTCTTGGCGTAGTCCTTTGGGTCAGTAGTTTCAATGTACTTAGCGAAGCCACCATTAACCTTCGCTGCCATTTGCGCACCCATCCAGGCAGATTGGTTAAATGATTTGTCATCAACTTTTCCAGTATCGGTAACTAATCCGATACAGAAGAGTCTTCCGGTGCCACAATCACTTTCCGATGCAGCTTTCGCCGGAGTTGCAAAACCTAGAGCTGTCAGTGCTGTAACAACTACAAGGGTAGTAAACCTTCTGAACATGAATCTCCTCTCAAGAGTCTCTGGTTTTGAGATGAACCAGAGTTTAAATCGATCGATTTCCAACTAACTTGCGCGCAATCAACTACGCAGGGAAAGCGCTTGTCGGCTCGAGGAATCCTACCTAAGAGATAAGTGCGCCAAGCAACCCCCCCCCAAGGCTAGATTGGCGAGTCACATCACGATTCTGTTATACCCATACCTAAAGAAAGACTTGGAACTATAAAGTCAGGGTTTAGGCTAGTGCCATGCGGACTATCTCGTGGAGTGAAGCGGGCGGCGGAAGTATTCATCTTCTTGACCAGACCAAGTTGCCGTTATCAGTAGAAGAGTTAGTAATCACAAGGCCCGCCGAACTTGTCACCGCAATTCAACGTCTATGTATTCGAGGTGCACCTGCGCTCGGAGTAGCCGGAGCTCTTGGCGTAGCTCTAATTCTTAAGAATAGTGAGCGAGAGGGCTGGTCGACTGCCCTTATCGAGCGTGAGATTTTTGCGCTAAGGAATGCCAGACCTACGGCAGTAAACCTCGCCTGGGGAGTCAGTGAGGTAGAGCCATTGATATCCAAAGGCTCAAATGAAGTGTTGCAGCGCGCACTTGAGATTGCAGCTAAAGATGCCGTCTCTTGCCGTGAGATGGGAAGACTCGGCGCTGATTTTTTAGTTGAGATTTTAGGAAATCGCAAGCTGAGGATTCTTACTCACTGCAACACAGGGGCTCTTGCGACCACCGAGTGGGGCACTGCGCTTGGTGTAGTCCAGGAACTCCACTCCAGAGGATTGATTGAGGAAGTCCTTGCCGATGAAACTAGACCGTTATTACAAGGCTCTCGGCTGACTGCATGGGAACTACAAAAAGCAGGAATTCCTTATCGGATTCTCCCGGATGGCGCAGCGGCTAGTGCTCTTTTCAGCGGATTGATTGATGCGGTTTTGATTGGCGCCGATAGAATCGCGAGAAATGGCGATTCAGCAAACAAAATTGGTTCGTTGGGAGTCGCTGTTTCGGCAAATCAAGTAGGTGTTCCATTTCTTGTAATAGCGCCTGAATCTACGGTCGATAGATCTATCGCAACTGGCAATGAGATTGAGATTGAATTTAGAGGAGATGACGAGGTGACCCAAATAGCTGGAGTGCAAACTGCTCCGTTTGGTTCTCGAACCTATAACCCAGCTTTTGATGTAACGCCTGCTCGTTATATAAAAGCCGTTGTAACAGATGAGAAGGTCTATGAAGTTAGTTCGGGAGTCTCACTATGAAGTACCCGGAGTTAGAGAAATTAGTTGCACGATCAAAAAAAATTGGGAGTGACCAATCACTAGTGGTCTATGGCGGTGGAAACACTTCAGCGAAAGGTGAGATAAGGGATTATCTCGGTAGAAATCGTGATGTTCTCTGGGTCAAGGGATCGGGCGCAGATATGCAGTACGGGGAAGCCGTTGATTATCCCGCGCTCTACCTGGAAGAACTTGTTGCATTACATAAGAAAGATGAGCTCGATGACGAAACCATGGTCGATTATGTGACTAGAGCCCTTGTTGATCCAACGGCGCGTCGTCCTTCAATCGAAACCTTACTTCACGCCTTTCTTCCAGCACGCCATATAGATCATGTTCATGCAGATGTGATTTGCGCACTAACGAATCATGTAGATGGCAAAGCTGCCGTTGAGGAAGCACTCGGTGATGGATTTGCATTTGTCGAGTGGATTCGCCCTGGATTTACACTTTCAAAGTTAGTAAGTGAGTTGAACTCTTATGAAGGTGTAATTCTCGCCCATCATGGATTGATTGTGTGGGATGAAGATAGTGATAAATGTTATGAAAAGACTCTTGCTGCTGTAGCAAAGGCTGATTCATTTTTGCGGACTCTTGCCAAACCGCCAAAGCCAGATTTTCGCCACGAGGATCTCTCTGATCGCGATATCTTTGAACTATTGTTGCGTCTACGAGGCAAGCTAAAGAGACGCCAAATTCTTCGTCGCGATAATCGACTAAGAGCAATCGCGGATCGTACAGATCTCACCAAGGTGTTAGCTGCAGGTGCTGCAAGCGCAGATCATATGTTAAGAATCCGACCGTGGTCATGTCTCTTAACTGCAGAAACGCTTGACACTGATGTGGAAAGTTATCAAAGAAAGTACGCCGCGTACTTTGAAGCGAATAAGTCTCTTCTGCCACCTGGGTACACAAGTCATGGAAATGATCCGAGGGTCTTCCTGGTTCCGGGGCTTGGAATGATCGGCGCTGGAGCAAGCATTGCCGAGACAAAGATGTTGGCGGATATCGCATTTCATTCACACACCGTCGGGGCGACAGTCGTAGATTGTTTCGCACATCCACGAACTCTTCCAGATAATGAGATCTTCGGTTTCGATTATTGGCCCATGGAGCTCTATAAATTGAAGCTAAAGCCTGCTGCTCCTAAGTTCACCGGTTCCATATTTGTTGTTACTGGCGCCGGAAGCGGAATAGGTCGAGGCATAGCGCTTTATCTTGGCTCCCTCGGAGCGAGCGTTGTACTTGCAGATATTGATGAAAAGGGACTTAGCGAAACGGAAGCTGAATTCATCCGACTTAAGTACCCCGCGCCGTTGATCGTCTCTGGTGATCAGAGCGAAGAGAAAGTCGCAGAAGAAACGATTGCCAAGACAGTAGATAACTTCGGTGGATTAGACGGCTTAGTTTTAAATGCCGGAATCCCCGTTTCAGGGATGATAGAAGAATTGTCCGCTGAATCTTGGCGAAAGGGACTTGAAGTCAATTTAACTTCTGCCTTCTTGCTAACTAAATTTGGTTTGCGTGCGCTACGCGTCCAAAGCATGGGCGGGAGTTTGGTTTACATCGCTAGCAAGAATGCATTTTCACCTGGCGCTGGCTTTGGAGGCTACTCCGTATCTAAAGCTGGGATGATCCAACTCATGAGAATCTCAGCTCTCGAAGGTGGATCGATAGGAGTTAGAGCTAACGCATTGAATCCCGACGCGGTGTTTGATAACAGCAAACTCTGGGAGGGTGGCGTTAGAGAGCAGCGCGCAAAAGAGCATGGTGTAAGACCGGAAGAGTTAGAGGATTTTTATGCTAAGCGGAATATCCTCAAAGCACGAGTGCGCTCCGAGGATGTTGCGCGCTCGGTTGCATATTTACTTTCCGATGAATCATCACGAACAACGGGTGCTGTCATCCCCGTAGACGGCGGCGTTGCGGCAGGATTTCCACGATGAATATAGATTGGGAAGCGCTTAAACTTAAAGCTACTCAAGCCATGAAGCAGTCATATTCCCCGTACTCAAAGTTTCCCGTAGGTGTAGCTGCTCTAGTTAGCGATGGCCGCTTTGTGAGTGGCTGCAATGTTGAGAATGCTAGTTATGGCCTAACGCTCTGTGCCGAATGTTCTCTGATATCCGACTTGATTATGAGCGGTGGCGGTCGTCTTCTCGCTGTGGTCTGCGTGGATAAAGAGGGAAGCCTCCTATCACCGTGTGGCCGATGCCGCCAACTCCTTTATGAACATGGCGGTGACTCGCTGGAGGTACTGACTCCAGAAGGGCCAAAGAATATGGAATTTATTCTCCCTTGGAGTTTTGGTCCTAAAGATTTAAGTTAATTATGGTGGAGTCATTTACAGCGGTAGAAATTATTTCTGTGAAACGGGATCGGCAAGAATTAAGCGATTCCCAGATTGATTGGGTAATTAACGCCTATGTGCGCGGGGTAGTCGCTGATGAACAGATGTCTGCACTCCTCATGACTATTTTATTAAATGGAATGAACTCTCGTGAGTTATCTCGTTGGACAGATGCCATGATTAAAAGTGGTGAGCGCATGAATTGGAGTGCGCTTGATAGACCCACAGTCGATAAACACTCAACGGGTGGCGTCGGAGACAAGATAACTCTTCCATTAGCACCTTTAGTTGCGGCCTGTGGAGCAGCAGTCCCGCAACTTTCGGGAAGGGGATTGGGACATACCGGAGGCACATTGGACAAGATGGAATCAATTCCCGGTTGGCGAGCATCTTTAACAAATCCGGAAATGTTAAAGGCCCTTCAAGATTGTGGCGCAGTTATCTGTGCCGCTGGAAGTGGATTAGCACCAGCTGATAAGAAACTCTATGCGCTCCGTGATGTAACAGGCACCGTACCCTCAATTCCTCTGATTGCTTCGTCAATTATGAGCAAGAAAATTGCAGAAGGAACTAGCGCGCTAGTTCTCGATGTTAAAACTGGTAATGGCGCCTTTATGTCTGAACCAGAAGATGCAAGACGGTTAGCAAACGCCATGGTTGAGTTAGGGAAACGAGCTGGTGTAACGACTCGCGCTTTAGTAACAGCGATGGATGTTCCACTAGGACTTACCGCCGGAAATGCACTTGAAGTTCGCGAGTCTCTTGAAGTTCTTGCCGGTGGCGGACCAGCCGATGTAGTTGAACTTACTATCCTTCTCGCACAGGAGATGCTTGATGCAGCGGGAGTGAGTGGAAAAGATCCGGAGTCGGCGCTAAAAAATGGCAGCGCTATGGACCATTGGCGCCGAATGGTCAGAGCGCAGGGCGGAGATCCAAATGCTGCACTACCAATCGCTAGAGAAAAGAAATTAATCACCGCAGAAGAGAGCGGCGTTATCTCGAGTATGAATGCACTTCAAGTCGGTATTTCGGTCTGGCGTTTAGGTGCCGGCAGAGAGCGACAGGGCGAGAAAGTTCAAGCCGGCGCGGGCATCGAGATTCATGCCAAACCTGGAAGTCAAGTAAATAAGGGCGATCCCATATTCACCCTTCATACCGATGAAGCAGCGCGATTTGAAAGAGCAGAGGCGGCTTTGAGCGGAGCCGTTGTTATCGGGACTTCGCCAGTGGAGCGATTGCCACTTGTTGTAACAAAGATTGTCTAGCCGAAAGGGTACGCCGCAGTGAGCGCCATAAACCAAAAACCCCCAGAAATCGTTGTAGTCGGAAGCACGATGACCGACATGATTGCTTATGTAAATCGAGCTCCAAACTCAGGAGAAACTGTGATTGGCGACTCATTTTCCGTTGGCTTTGGGGGTAAAGGGGCCAATCAGGCTGTTATGTCTAGCCGTTTTGGGGCAAAAGTAAAAATGATTAACACCCTTGGCGATGATGTCTTTGGTGAAACAACTTTGAAGAACTTTAAAGAACAGGGAATCGATACAACTTATGTAAATCGAGTTCCAGGACCCAGCGGAGTAGCTCCAATCTGGGTTGAGGCTGATGGCTCCAATCGAATCATCTGTGTACCTGGTGCGAACTTTGCAATGACTGTCCCACAGGTTCAAAGCGCGCTCTCAGAAATTTCTGAAATTGATGTTTTGGTTGGGCAATTGGAAATTCGCCAAGAAGTTAGCGCCGCTGCTTTTGCCGCCGCTCGCGCTAGAGGTATTACAACAATTCTTAACCCAGCGCCCTTCGCACCTCTTTTACCAGAACTACTCAAGAATTCAGATTGGGTGATTCCAAACGAAACCGAGTTCGCAGGTCTAGATAAGTCAGGCAGAGCTCCTGATAGCGATGATGTGATTATTGATG
>Ga0194116_10000705_pt1 | contig 55203 bp, 38 predicted proteins | sample TA2MahsurfametaG_4_FD_148617 | JGI IMG/M metagenome (GOLD analysis project Ga0194116, IMG submission 148617) | Freshwater microbial communities from Lake Tanganyika, Tanzania - TA2015008 Mahale S9 surface | ecosystem: Environmental > Aquatic > Freshwater > Lake | place: Tanzania: Lake... | reverse complement strand
GCGAATACAAACATTTGAGCAACTAATAAACGTTGGTGCTGGCAGACAGTTTACGGTTTCAAAAGCCCACCAACGTAAAGCCCGAAACCGTTACCTAACAAAGCTCCCTCTTATTTGCTTCTTTGTTCCGCGTAAATCTGAGCATGTCACATCCAACAAAACTTTTTCATCTTTTTTAAGAGCAAGTATAAAATCAATCATGCTTTTGGTAAGACTTTTACCTATTGACGAAAAAATAGTGGAACCATATACCAAATCAAAACTTTCTATTTTATATTCTGCTTTTATTGAATCATTATCAAATTCCACATGAACATTGAAAGCTGTTGTATCAATTTTTTCACCTGAAACTGAGTTACCCAACCATAAGACAGGTTTTATAGCCCCTTTGATTTTCACTATAAATTTATCAATGATAACTTTTTCGCGCTCCTGTGTTTCTGGATTGATTTCATAGTTTGCTATTAGAAAAGTAGCGGTAGTTCTTCGAACCGTATCAAGCGTATGAACTGCCCATGTTTGGTGTTTTTTTGTTGGCTCTATGATAAAAGCACCATCTAAATTTACAGGAAACCCTTTTTCTGTATAGAAGGAATTTGCATAATCCCTGAGGAAAAAAGTGTCTTTTGAACCGTTGAATTTATAATGGTAGTTTTCCTGAGAAATTAATTTACTTAACGAAAATAAGATGGCTAGTGAGAAAAAAAATTTAATCTGCATTAACAAGAAATTTTATCGATACGACGCTGATGTCTTCCTCCTTCAAATGCTGTGCCTAAAAAAGTGTCAACTATTTCAATAGCCTCTTGTTCTGAAATGAAACGTGCAGGTAAAGCGATGATATTAGCGTCGTTGTGTTGACGGGCAAGTTCTGTAATTTCTTTATTCCAGCATAGCGCACTTCGTATTCCTTTATGTTTGTTAGCAGTCATGTTAATTCCATTTCCAGAACCACAAATTAAAATTCCCAACATACCACTATTTTGTTCAACCATTTCTGCTACCGGGTGAGCAAAATCAGGATAATCAATACTTTCCTTAGAAAAACATCCAAAATCTTGAACGTTATAACCCTTTGATTCTAAAAAATGAACTATCTTTCCTTTGAGACTAAAACCGGCATGATCTGCACCGATTGGAATTACTTTCTCTGACATCGTCGTTTGTTTTTGTAAAAGTAATTTGAATTAACAAATGTGTCAAGTTTTAAACAAGGAAGAATTTAGTTTTTATTGAAAACGCTATTCAATATGAATTGTAAAAAGCATTCTTTCAACAAAAAAACAGCATGATTTGTTAATTAAGGTTCAAAACTTTTAAAAGATATTTCTAGGATTATTAAACTATTTTTCCTAACCAAAACATTATTGAACGAGCAACCTTTTTTTAGCTCGAATTTTACAAAACTTTGACACGAATTATAAACGAAAATGATATTAACAATAGCTTTTATTTTTAAACGTTGTTACTAATTTATTAAATATTGATTTATTGTTATATAATTGATTTAAAAATAGTTAGTTATTTCTTTTTTGTTAAAAACGCAAATAAAAATGTTAATCATGTAAATTCCTAACATTCCATTAAAAATTTTGTAACATATCAACAAGCATAATAAAAAGAATAAAAATCTTAAGAAAAATTTTATTTATTTATTTCTTAAGAAAAATTGATCGAATAAATGATTGAGTTGTGTTCAAACTTTTTTTATGTTCTTTGCATTGAGAAAAATACTTAAAAAATGCAAACAATTTCATCATTTTGCGTTATTGAGTTAAATTAGCTGAAAACAAACCATGACCAGTTCGTTTGAACATTTGTTGGACCAAATAGACGCTTTCATTCGGAAGTTCTATAAAAACGAAATGATAAAGGGTATTCTTTTATTCACTTTGTTTTTTCTGTTTTCCTTTTTATTAACAACTACGTTGGAGTATGTTGGACGTTTTAGCTCTGGAACGCGAGCTTTTTTATTTTTTGGTTTTATAGCTGTAAATGTTTTATTATTAGTTCGTTATATATTCATTCCACTTTCTAAACTTGTTTCATTTGGAAAACGAATTAATCGCTACCAAGCTTCAGAAATTATAGGCTCTTTTTTTCCTGAGATATCAGATCGACTAAAAAACACCCTTCAACTAAATGATGCATTGGATCAAAATGAAGGAAATTTAGAATTAATTCGAGCTAGTGTTCTTCAGAAGTCCGCGCAATTGAATGTAATTCCGTTTACATCCGCAATCGATTTCAGACAAAATAAAAAATACCTACGTTACCTTTTACCCATTTTTACTGTTTTTGTTTTGTTGGCTGTTTTCGTTCCAAGTTTAATTACCCAAGGAACAGAGCGTGTGGTGAATTACAATGAAGAATACGCTCCTTTTCAATTTTATCTCAATGAGAATAAATTAACCGTTGAAGAAGGACAAGATGCTGAGATAAGTTTGATTCTTAAAGGATCTTCACTCCCTGAAAATGTATACATGATTAGTGAAAACGGCAAGTTTTTAATGGATCGTGTTTCAAAGAACTTTTTCAAAGGAATCATTCGAAAGCCAAAAGAATCTTCGTTTTTTTATTTCACTGCAAACGATTACACGAGTGATAAATATCAATTAAATGTCATCGGTAAATCAATATTAGGAAAATTAGAAGCAAAATTGGCATACCCAAGTTATTTAGGAAAAACGCCGGAGGTTATTCAAAACGCTGGTGATTTAACTATCCCAGAAGGAACTCAAATAGAATGGAGTGTTTTAACTAAGAATACTAAAAAAGTAGAAGTTAATTGGAACGGAAATAAACAAATTCAAACAGAATTAGGGTTTAAACTGAATAAGAAAGTGAACAATGAATCAAAGCTGAAATTCAAATTGTATAACGCTTTCAAGAATAAAATAGACAGCGTGAATTATGTTATTTCAGTCATTAAAGATGCTCCTCCCACCATTGATGTTGAAGAATTCAAGGACAGTGTTGCAGACGGAGTTCGTTATTTTAAAGGACAGATCGGAGATGATTATGGATTGAAAAGTTTGTATTTCGTTTATAAGATTATAAGTGAAAATGGAAGTTCTAGGGATCAAAAACTAATGGTTAGACCTGTTTCAGGAACACAAATATCGTATGAATTTGCAGTTGATTTCCGTCGTGAGAAATTACAATTGAAAGATCGAATTGAATATTATTTTGTTGTTTCTGATAACGATGGTGTAAATGGTAGTAAGTCTTCACGCAGTCAATCATACACATACAAACTTCCAACGCTCGATGAATTGATTGAAAAGAGAAACGAAGATCAAGAGAAAACCAAAGAGGGTTTGACGGATTTATTAGAAAAAACGAATGAATTCCAAAGAAGAGTGGAAAAACTCAAAAAAGAAGCGTTAAATTCCAAGTCATCTGATTGGAATAAAATGAATCAAGTGAATCAACTTCAAGATGAACAGAAGAACTTAATTGAGTCTTTGGAGCAGATCAAAAATGACATTAATCAAAGTACGGAGGAGAAAAACCAATTGTCTGAAATAGATAAAGAGCTTTTAGAGAAACAGGAAATGATCGAAAAACTCTTAGATCAGTTGATGGATGACGAGCTTAAAAAGTTGTTAGAAGATTTAGAGAAGTTACTAGAGAAGAACGATAAGGAAAATATCAAAGATAAACTGGATCAACTGGATCAGTCTACTGAAGACATGAAAAAGCAGTTGGATCGTAGTTTGGAAATGTTAAAGCGACTTCAAGTAAATGAAAAGATTGATGACATAGAGAAACAATTAAAAGAACTAGCTAAAGAACAAGAAGAATTAAAAAAAGAAATAGAGAATAAAAAAATAAGCGAAGAAAAGTCAGTCGAAAAGCAAGAAGAAATCAATAAGAAGTTTGATCAATTAAAAGACGACTTAAATAAGCTGAATGAACTTAATAAGGATTTGGATAATCCTATGAATTTAGGAGACACGAAAGAACAAGAAGAAAAGATTTCTAATGAATTAAACGAATCTAAAGAAAGTCTTGAAAAAGGAAAGAGCAAGAAAGCTGGAGAATCACAAAAGGAAGCCAGTGATCAAATGGAACAACTAGCCCAACAATTAGATCAGCAACAACAAAAAGCGAATCAAAAGCAGCAGGAGGAAGACATGGATGCCTTGCGAAATATTTTAGAGAGTTTAATGACGCTTAGTTTCGATCAAGAAGATTTGATGAATAAAATGGGTCGTGTTAGCACTTCTGACCCCGCATATCTTAAATATGGACGTAGACAACGAAGAATTATAGATGATACAAAGATTGTAAAAGATAGTTTGTTGGCTTTAGCTAAAAGACAGCCGAAAATAGCGAGTTTTATAGACAAAGAGTTGAATGCGATAGAAACCAATCATCAGGCTTCAATCGAAGACATCGAAGACCGTCGGAAGAAGGATTTAGGAAAGCATCAGCAATTGGTAATGACATCTTATAATAACCTAGCTTTATTATTGAACGAAGCGTTGCAGTCCATGCAAGCTCAGATGCAATCACAGACACCAGGAAACGGAAGTTGCAATAATCCTGGTAAAGGTCGTCCGAAACCTGGTTCGTCAATGTCAACAGGAGACATGAAGGAAATGTTGAAAAAACAGTTGGAGCAAATGCAGAAAGGACCCAATCCAGGTGGACAAAAGGCAGGTGACAAGCCGGGTGATAAACCAGGTAGTAAACCAAGTAATAGCGGTCAAAATATGTTGGGCTTAGGAAATAAAGAAATTGCGAAGATGGCAGCTGAACAAACAGCAATTCGTCAAAAGCTGGAGCAGCTAAGAAATGAAATGAACAAAGAAGGACAAGGCTTAGGAAACAAACTTAATCTTTTGATTAAGGAATTGGAGCAGCAGGAAAAGGATTTGATTAATCGAAATATTAACAAAGAAATGATTAATCGTCAGCGAGATATTATGACGCGTTTACTAGAAAGTGAAAAAGCACTTATGGAAAGAGGGTTTGAAGAAAAACGTGAGTCTAAATCAGGAAAAGATGATAATTATGGTAACAAAATTCGATTTGATGAGTATAACAAACAAAAGTTAAAACAAATTGAGTTATTGAAGTCTGCAGATCCAACATACAAGAAGTATTATAAGGATAAAGCAAATCAGTATTTCAATGGAAATTAGAATTAATATTTCTTGTAACTATCTATGAAAGAAGGATTTACAATAATTGAACAGTTAAAATTACCATCGGATTTTAACGCATTGGTGGATGTAGAGAACTTAGTTGATCGTGTATGCACTGGACTTGGTGTTCAGGAGGATGCCTACGGAAACGTTTTAGTTGCAGTTACTGAAGCCGTTAACAACGCTATTCAACACGGAAACGAAATGAACAAGGAATTATTTGTCGATGTAGCCGTCGGTGACAAGTCTGAAGAATTTTGTTTTAGTATAAAAGATGAGGGCAAGGGCTTTAAGTTTGACGATTTACCCGATCCAACTTCGCCAGATAATCTTCTTAAAGAAAGTGGGAGAGGAATTTTTCTCATGCGAAATTTAGCTGATGATGTTATCTATGACGGAATTGGTAACAGCGTGAATATCTATTTTGTGAAATGATAGAGTTTGAGTTTTTAGATATAGAAATTCCGGGTTTTGACTCGGAATTTTTTGTTTTAACAATTAATGACTTAATTAAATCAGAGAAATTTGAGTTGGGTGAAATCACTATCGTTTTTTGTAATGATGAATATTTATTAGAGATGAATAATTCTTACATGGATCATGACTATTATACAGATATAATTACATTTGATTATTCTGAAGGAGCAATAATTTCAGGTGATCTTTTTATATCAGTTCATAGAGTTGAAGATAACAGTAAAACTTTTCATGTTTCTTTTAGTAAAGAATTAAGTCGTGTAATTTACCATGGGGTTCTTCATCTTTGCGGATATAACGATAAATCAGATGAGGATATATTAGTAATGAGAGATAAAGAAAATTATTATTTAGGAAAATTTGTTTCACGTGAAACAAATTAATTCTTTAGTTAAATGAAATAATTTTGTTCCACGTGAAACATTAATGATGTTAGAAAGATACGATATAATAGTTGTTGGTGCTGGTCATGCGGGCTGTGAAGCGGCAAATGCGGCAGCTAAAATGGGTAGTAAAGTGTTGTTACTAACCATGAATATGAATACCATTGCTCAAATGAGTTGTAATCCAGCCATGGGAGGCGTTGCTAAAGGACAAATCGTAAGGGAGATTGATGCTTTAGGTGGAGGCTCTGGAGTTGTAAGTGATAAAAGCGCCATTCAGTTCCGCATGCTTAATCTTTCTAAGGGCCCTGCTATGTGGTCGCCAAGAACACAAAATGACCGAATGTTGTTTGCAGCAGAATGGAGGCTTTTGTTGGAACAAAACCCAAATGTGGATTTTTGGCAAGACATGTGTAATGGCATAATTGTAGAAAACGACTGTGTCGTTGGTGTTAAAACAAGTCTTGGAATTAACATTTATGCAGATTCAGTTATCCTTACTAATGGAACGTTTTTAAACGGATTAATACATTTAGGAGAAAAACAATTTGGAGGTGGGCGAGCAGCAGAACGAGCAGCAACAGGAATAACAGAAGACTTAATTGTTATGGGCTTCGAAGCAGGAAGAATGAAAACCGGCACGCCGCCAAGAGTTGACGGAAGGTCTTTAGATTATTCTAAAATGGAGTTACAACATGGAGATGAAAACCCATCTAAGTTTAGTTTCGGAAACACAAAAGCGTTACCAAACCAAAGACCGTGTTACATAACCTATACAAGCACAGAAACCCATGAATTGTTAAGATCAGGCTTTGATCGGTCTCCGATGTTTAACGGGTCCATTCAAAGCACAGGCCCTCGTTATTGCCCAAGTATTGAAGATAAAATCAATCGTTTTGCGGAGCGCGATAGACATCAAATTTTTGTTGAACCTGAAGGGTGGGATACGGTTGAGATTTACGTAAATGGATTTAGTACTTCTTTGCCTGAAGATGTCCAATTGAAGGCTATGAAATCCATTCCTGGTTTTGAAAACGCTAAAATGTTTCGACCGGGTTATGCTATCGAATATGACTATTTTCCCCCAACTCAATTGAAACATACCCTCGAAACTAAGAAAATAGAAAATCTGTATTTCGCAGGACAGATCAATGGAACGACAGGCTATGAAGAAGCGGCATGTCAAGGATTAATGGCAGGAATAAACGCACATCTAAAACGTGTTGAAAAAGAGCCATTTATTCTTTCCCGAAGTGAAGCTTATATTGGTGTTTTGATAGATGACCTAATCACAAAGGGAACGAAAGAACCTTATCGCATGTTTACAAGTAGAGCTGAATACCGTATTTTATTAAGGCAGGATAATGCCGATATCCGCCTGACGCCTCTTGGACATCAGCTCGGCTTAGCAGACGATGAACAAATGGAGCGTGTCAATAAGAAAATTCAAGGAACAAATGAATTTAAGAAATACCTAAGAACGCTTGGAATCACTCCTGCAGAGGTAAATCCTCTATTATTGTCAAAAGACTCCTCACCAATTAATCAGCAAGTTAAAATAACCAGCATATTAACTCGTCCGCAAATTCAACTTAAAGAAATAGCGGATGTTTTACCCGAATTAAATAATAAGTGTTTGGAAATGAGTTTTTTACACGAAGATATCCCCTCTCAAACAGAAATTCAATTAAAATATGAAGGTTATATTGACCGTGAAGAAGAAATGGCTGCTAAATTAAGTAGACTTGAAAATGTTTTGATACCAGAAGACATTGATTTTAGACAGTTAAAAAGTTTGAGCACAGAGGCGGTTGAAAAACTTTCTTCAATTGCACCACGAACAATTGGTCAAGCATCAAGAATTTCAGGTGTTTCACCAAGCGATGTGTCCGTTTTATTGATTTATTTAGGCAGATAATCAAATAGAAGCGATTTAATAAGCGATAGGGTTATGTTTAATGTAAACATTAGGAAATAAATAAAAAACCCGTCTAAACCCGCAATTAAGGCTTGTTTTTTATAGTTTTTTATTATTTTATTTCAATATTATAGACGCCGTCTATTTTGTATTTACAATCTACTTGATGCGTTTTCTTTCATTGTTTATTTATTATTTTAGTATTGAGAAGAAAGTAAAATGATTGATCAAAATAATCAAATAGTTCAAATTAGTGTAAATGATTTTTTAAAAACAGATTTCAATGTAACTCGGTTAAAATTCAATGCCTTAAAACTACTTCATGAATTAGAACTTTCAGAAGAATTAAGCGAAGAATGCTATATCAAACATGTAATACCGAAGCATGACGGCACCAAAAGAATACTTTATGAGCCTAAACCGCTTTTAAAGGAAATTCAAAAGCAACTTTTGAATTTGTTGTACACCCTAAAAAAACACCGTGATTATCCAGTATTATCTCGAAATATTAAATACAAATACCTTCCAACAAGATCTTCAACAGCTTATTTAAAAGGATCTAGTGTTGTTAAAAATGCTAATTTCCATATCGGGAAAGATGTCGTAGTTAAGCTCGATATATCTAATTTTTTTAATAGTATTCCAAAAAATAAAATAGAATTATTCTGGTTTGATATTCTTAATCTCAAGGTAAAATATTTGATTCATTTGGGGATTATTGAAAAAGACGAAACAGAAGACAAGAAACAGCTGATTATAAGTGGATTAGCTAAAAAAGTGCTTTCATCTACAACACTTAATGGTTTTTTACCACAAGGAAGTCCAACAAGCGGATATATTGCTAATTCTTACCTCGTTAGTTTTGATAAAAAAATGTTGGAATTTTGTGTGAATAAAAGCTTATGTTATTCTCGTTATTCGGATGACATTACCGTTTCAGGTTCAAATTCAGAACTTGTTTCTAAACAAGTTATAAAATTTGTACAACACCAACTTTATAAAAAGTCGTTGAAACTAAAGAAATCAAAAACAAAAGTTCTCAAAAGACACAAAAGACAAACGGTAACGGGAATAGTTGTAAACGAAAAACGTTCGGCGGGAAGGGCTTTTAAACGAGGTCTTCGAATGCAAATGTATTATCTTAAAAAATTTGGATTGGACCACGTTTCAAGAACTCATAGCAATATAAACAGCTTTTTGCTTGAATTAGCCGGTAAAGTTAATTGGGTGCTTCAAGTAAATAAAGTTGACCCTGAATTTAAAAGATATAAAGGGGAATTATCTATAATAAAAAGGTTTCTTGCATTAGGAAAAACCGTTGGGGATGCTACAAATTATATAAGCGAGCTAGAGAACAAAGACTTTAAAATCAAGAATAATTCGGTTTTTATTGCAGGTCTTTTTTGGCGAATTTCGGATGATGATACCCAAACAGATTATCCATCGATAGATAGAAAAAATAAGTCCGTTCAACTTTTTACAGAGGAGTCAATTGAATTAGCATTGAAAAACAACCCGGGCTGGCGATTACCAACCATGGATGAGTTTAATAACTTTATAAAAGAAACGAACTTTGAAGACAGAAGGGTTCTGGGAATAAGATATCCGTTTGATCCTCATTTCAATGGTTTGGCTGATGAAAATGGTTATCGTTATTACAATCGAGTAGGTTTGTATTGGACGTCTGATTTAGCTCACTTATCGAAAGAACGTTCAACCAAAGGTAGAATAGCCAGAAAGGCAATTTGTTTTTTGAGTTTTGATCAAAGAATCAAAAAGAAAATAAACCATAACACCGCCTGTTATATTTCCAGCAAAACTTTTTCTTTATCAGTTAACAAAAAACAAAAGTTTGAATTAACTAATAATCGCTCCATAGATTATTATTTGAATCCGCCCTTAAACGAGGATTTTCAGGCAATAGTTGGCGCTTGTTCTATTAGACTCGTAATGTCTGAGGAAATGACAAAAAAACCAATGATTTCAAAAACTCTTTGGGATAGTATTCAATTGTCAAAATTCTCCGTTGATTTATCTAATTTGAATTTCGAAGAATTTTCTTTTTCATTAAAAAACGTTAATGCTTCATCAATTCTATTATACAACAACAATTTAAAACACGTTAATTTAACCGAAATCGCCCCTGTAAAGCGAATTGATTTAAGAAATAATAAGTTAGAATCAATAAAATTAAATAACCTACCAAAAGGAGTAAAACATATTCGTTTAGAAGAAAATAAAGACTTAAAGCTTTTAGATATTCCATGGAAAAGGTTACTCCAGTCATCGCATGAACTTACGGCAGATCAGTTGATTTTTGAACGCCAAAAATCTTTGGGTGAAATTTATTTATCCGCTTTAGGAGGAGAAAGCTGGCGTACGGTGAGTAGTGACCACGAATTAAACGAGTTAATTGATTCCAAAAACGCCGTTGAATTCTTGAAAGTTAGATTTGAGATAGGGACTAATAAAATAGATTCAAAGGAACTATTTAATCGACTCAGTAAGCTAGAAGCGATTCATTTATTTATCGAGTTTGAGACGAATCATGAACAAATCAATCAACTTATCCATCGGCTGAAAATGTCATTTGGCTCAATCACGCCTTTAAACGAGCATTTAAATTCTTTGGAACGGGACAACAACCATCAAGAAAATATATTTTTGAAACAATATGTTTTCAATGCAAGTGACCTTAAAAACATTCATTTAAAAAGTTTGATTATTGATTTTTCTTGGATACCAAACATCAAATTTATCGGTGATTTTCATGTAAAACCAGATCTTTATCATTTACTTCATCCAGGCACATCTTTTACCAGCCTTCCTGCAACATCTGTTGAATTCCATCGACCAAACATTCTTGTTAAAGTGTTGGGGGAAAAACGAATAGGAAATGAACAGACGTATTTACACGTAACATATCCTTTTGATTCGATTGAGGAGAGACATCAGAACATACAAACAATAATCCCAAAAAACCAAATTTTTATTGATGAGTTAATTTTAGTGCTTTCTAATGAAAACGAAAAAGAACTTAAAAAAGGACAAATAGAGGAGCATTTCCCAAAATTATATGCTATAAATAGGTACAATTCAAAGCCACACGCATCTAAATTAACCACGAATTTGATTTACTCTAAGCGAGTTTCTGGCTTTCCACTTCTTGGGTTCGCTCTTCAGTTTGATGTACACAAACTCAGCGTCCCCTTGGAAAGTTTTTATAAAAAAGACAAGCTTTTATTTAACCCTGAACGCTTCAAGCGCGAAAAAGGCCCTATAATGGATTGGACAGAAGTCAACTTTAATCAAAAAATTCATTCAGAAAAAAAGACGCGACTAGGAAAGGAAAATCTACTATCAGATTTGGATATTTTTTCTCACAAGAAAGAATCAAAACCACCAACAATTCCACCTTCAGACGATCGCCCATTAAATCGCCCATATATTATAAAACACGGGGTGTTTGCAAAACATAAGCTCTACTCCGCCAGTGATAACTCAAGAAATAAAGTGATGACAATGCTGGCGTCAGGTGAAATTGCAGCTAAGCACCTTCCCTCAAAATTAAAGAATGATGAGGAAGTTATGTTAATTGCAATAAAAAGGAACCCTTATTCAATGGTTTTTGCTTCAAAACGACTAAAGGAAAACCCAGCTTTTTTATTAAAAGCTTGTAAAATTAGCGCCCGAACACTTGTCTTTTTACCTAAAAAACTAGCAACCAAACAAGTAAAATCAGATTCAATTTTCAATCAACTTATCGATTATTTATTATCCTTTCTAACGCCAGCTGAATTTCATTTTGTTATACATAAATTAGGAACCCATATTTCTCAATCTGATGGCGAGTATCGCTATTTTACTTGCGAAGAAACCGCGCTTGAGAAATCTCATGTGATTTCTAGTTTTGAATCAGAGGTGTTTTATCAAGAAAGCACAACGAGGGCAGGTATGCCAAATATAATTAGAAAAACATTTTTAAGTGAAGCGACCAAGCAAGGTATATTTAACAGTAATGGTTATTACAATTCGCTTGAATTAGCTAAACAGAACAAAGAAAATTGCAGGTATTTGGATTTATCGTTTAGTGGTTATCATCACGATTTGACAGCTTTAGAATCATTTAAAAACCTAAAAACGTTGAATTTATCTTATACTTCGGTGAATTGTAAACTACCAAACATACCTTCTTTGGAGAACTTATTTGTGGATAATACTCGAAATTTCTTCAGTTATAACACCCCAACCTTATTAAATCCTATTTTCCCTAATTTAAAGATAATTTATGCAAGGGAAACCGGATATCTTAGTTTAAAAGAAATAACGAGTTTATTAAATCTATTAACTAAAATAGAAATAATAGATCTGAGACCTTATTTTTATATAAACGAAAAGGAAATTTTAGCCCTCCAACAGCAGTTAATTCAACAAGGCAGAACTTTAGAAATACCCATAAAAACGCCCAAATAAATACGAATGGATCAGTTTTCAAAAGAACAGCTATTGAACATTCTCCATGATGTTAAAAACATGGATCAAAATGGGTTTTTTATATCCATATTTCCGAATGAAATTGTAGATGAAATTTGGTCAAATCGAATTGAACTATCAGATTTGGATTGTTTGTTTTTAATTGCGTTTAGTGTTGATGGAAGTCACCCTTCAATGATAAGAAAGGGCCTTTTTCGTTTGGAAAACCACTTTTTACCGGCACCAAAAACACTGCTTTTGGACGCTAAAATTTCTGAAATCCCCAATGGTGTTGTTAGTCAACTAGTTAATGCTTTATGTATAGAAAACTTAATTATTAATTGTGAATCAGCATTGAGAAACACCTTTGATTTAGATTTCCCATTAATTGCAAATCAAATAAAATCATGTTCATTTTATGATTTAGATTCTGATTATCAGCTGAATTCCATTTATTCGTCCAAATCAATTGAAAAGCTGACATTTATTAGCGTTAATGGAGAAATACTTCCAAAAGATTTAAGCTTGGCAACTGCTTTAAGTTCGGTGGAGTTTAGATTGTGCAGTTTGAGTCAACTACCGAAATTAACGAAAAACAACTCTAAACTTACGAACATTGTTTTCAATGACAGCCTAAAACTTACAAGCATCAGCCTAGGCTTTTTACCAAACAGCATTCAAGAGCTTGATTTTTCGATGAATAAATTGAATGAAATAAAAGGGCTTTCAGATATGGATAATTTGGAAAAACTAGACCTGTCAAGTTGTTTTTTTACAAGTTTTGATCTCTCGGAATTACCAAGAAATTTAAAAAGATTGAATTTAAGGGACAATGAAATATCGACTTTTCCTCTAGAGATGAATATTATGTGTCTTAATTTAGAATATTTAGATGTTAGTCACAACCATATTTCATCCATTCCAAAAGAATTCATGAATTTAAACTCATTAAGTGAATTATTGTGTTCTCATAATAAACTTGAGATCCTGCCAGAGGGCGAATTGTTTTGGCGCGGAATATCACGTCTTGATTCAAGAAAAAACCAACTACGCAAACTACCCGCATCTATGAAAAACTTGACCAATTTGGTTTATCTAGATTTAGAAGATAATTGCCTAACCGAGTTTTTAAGTTTTTATAAAACCTCTGATTTATCTAGAACCACCATAAGGCTTAGAGGAAATTTCTTTAGTATAGAGGAAAAGCATAATTTACTATCTTTAGATACAAGTTATTTGGATTTATGAGTCAAAATCAAGATTGCTACGGGGCAGAAGTCAATGGAAAGGAGTTATTTCAATTATTAGAGAAAATTCTTGAGTCCAATTTAGTTTTTGAAGCTCAATCAGGCAGACGCCCTACCCCAATATGTATCTGGGGAACACATGGTTTGGGTAAAACGGAAATAGCCATGGACTTGGCTAGAAGTAAAAAATGGAAGGTAGCATATTGCGCTCCAGCCCAGTTCGAGGAGATGGGTGATTTGCACGGACTTCCTTTCAAAATTGATCCAGACCCAACCATTTTTGGAGATGAAAGAACTGTTTACCTTCCTCCAGAGTGGGTTCCAACAGATGAAGGACCAGGAATTTTACTCCTCGATGACATTAATCGTGCAGATGATCGAATTTTGCGGGGAACGATGCAGCTTTTACAAAACTTTGAGATGTTTTCGTGGTCTTTACCAAAAAATTGGCAAATTGTTGTAACAGCGAATCCTGACTCTGGGGATTATTCCGTTACCCCAATGGATGAGGCGATGCTTACTAGAATGATCCACATTACATTAAAATTTGATGAAAAAGCATGGGCAGAATGGGCTTTAGAAGCAGGAATTGATGAGCGTGGAGTTAACTTTGTGCTAACCTATCCCGAAATGGTTACAATGCGAAGAACGACACCAAGAACTCTTGTTCAGTTCTTCAGTCAAATTAAGCTTATCCCAGATTTGATTCAAGAAAAAAGTTTGGTTCAAGTATTGGCTAAAGGTTGCTTGGATTTAGAGTCCGCAGAATCGTTTATCAATTTCGTTGAGGATACATTAAATCAAATCCCTTCTCCAGATGAATTCCTGGAAGCTGATAACGCAACAATTGAAGATTGGATAAAACGATTAACTTTTTCTGAACAAGGCGTTCGCCTAGATTTAATAAATACTTTATTGGCTCGAATAGTTATTAAGCTTAAATCCAATTATATACCATTGGATAATTGCGAACAAGCGTTAATAAGTTTATTAAAATCAACCATCGTTCCAGGCGATTTAAGGTATGCATTTCACCAGGATTTGATAAAAGCAAGGCTACACGGTTCCCCATCTATGGTAACAATCAATAAAGTCATTGCCAATCAAGAAGTTTTAGCTCAATTTGTGAAGATGATTTAATGTCTGCAGATCAAATAAAGAATTTAGATTCCATTGTTTCTTCTTCGGTAATAAAACTCCTTAGAAACGAATCGTTTTATGCGCATGTAATATCGAGTCTGACTCGTATTTTTGTGCCACAAATAGAAACATTGGCGGTTTCATTTAAGGAAGAACGGTTGTTTTTAAGCATAAATCCTGATTTTTTCATTCATAAACTATCCGAAAATGAACGAATAGGCGTTTTAAAGCATGAAGTTTTACATATCTTATTCAAACATTTGTTTCGCGGTCAAAAAAAAGACCCATTTCTTGAAAATGTCGCAGCGGATTTGGTTGTAAATCAATACATTGACCCTTGGCCTCTTCCTAAAGGGGCAATACTATTGACAATGTTTCCAGATTTAAACTTATTGGAAGGACAAACAATGGAGTATTATTACAATGCGCTTTTAAAGCTAACAGATCCCTCCGCGAAAGAGCTTCATCCAATAAGTTTTAGTGCGCTGAACGACTGTAAAAAAAATGCAACAACAAGAGGCATTCATGAGTTTTGGGGTTCGAACGGAGAAAGACCAAGCGACAGAGTTATTAATCGAGTTATAAAGGATGCGAAAGCAAAATCTATGGATTATGGTAATCTCCCTCAAGAGATTCAACGAGCTATAGAGTCAACAACTTCCCCATCGAAAGTTTCTTGGAAGCAAATATTGCGGTTATTCAACTCATCGTGTGGCCGAACAGTTTTGAGGTCAACAAGAAGAAAGGAAAGCAAACGATTCGAAGGGAATCCGGGTGTCAAAATAAAGAAATTGAAACGAATAGTTGTTGCAATTGACACATCTGGCTCAATAGACAAAGAAACCTTAAGTCTGTTTTGGCATGAAATTCAACAGATTAGTAGAACCGGTACAACAATTACAATTATTGAGTGCGACGCTCAAATACAAATGACTTATGAGTTTAGAAAATTCAAAACGCCACCAACTCTCAAAGGCGGAGGGGGCACAAACTTTGATCCTGTAATCTCGTGGATTAACCAACGCTCTGGCTATACAGGATTAATTTATTTCACAGATGGTTATGGCCCAAACACGATTAAATGCAAAGTCCCGGTTCTTTGGTGTGTTTATGGAAATAATGATAACACAGACCATTTAAAGGGCCGAGTTTTACATCTTATTGATTAATCCCCATTGTTTTTTTAACTTTGTTGTGGTTGCGAGAAGGTTTTTAGCATTTTGGTAGGCGATTCGCCTATCTTGATTAATGTTCGAATAAAGTTAAGTAGCTATTTTTATGGGTTACTTTAGCCTCGAATTTGAATTTAAATTAAGCAGAGCTTATAAAGTAATAACTCAGCAACCTATAGCGTGCCTAATTAGGCACGTTTTTATTTTTATTTTAGCTACTGTTTTCCGCATTATTGTTTAACGGATTGCAGACAATCGCAGTTTTTGTTGCGGTTATTCGCTGTTATAGGCTGGTAATCATCACACATTTAATCTCTGAAATTAATTTGTTGGTCATCATCAAATAAGTCATTTTCCCATTGAATTTCCGCCTATTTAGGTTAGTGAAAAAGGTTATTTGAATCAATAACAAATTGAATCTATTTTGAAAGAAACAATAATTTTAATTACAATAGACCAACAATACTTAATGCGCTTCCAACCAGTTCTTCGCCAATTTCAATTCAACCTCCATCGGAACGGCTAATTGAATGGCATTTTCCATCGCTTCTTTTACGAGAACCTGCATCAGCATTTCTTCGGAAACATGCACATCGAAAACCAATTCATCGTGCACTTGCAAAATCATTTTAGATTTTACGTTTTCCTTTGCCATGGCTTTATGAACGGCAACCATCGCCATTTTGATGATGTCGGCAGCTGAACCTTGAATTGGAGCATTAATGGCATTTCGCTCTGCATAACCACGAACAACAGCATTTGCAGAATTGATGTCCGGAAGATACCTTCTTCGCTTCATAATTGTTTCCACGTAACCTATTTCACGCGCTTGGCCGATTGTTTTTTCCATGTAGGATTTGATAGTCGGATATTGTTCGAAATAGCTATCAATAATCGATTTTGCCTCAGTTCTCGAAATATTTAAGTTTTGAGCCAAACCAAAGGCGGATTGCCCGTAAATAATGCCAAAATTCACTGCTTTCGCCGCCCCACGTTGTTCTCGTGTAACCTGATCAATTGTTATATTGAAAACTTTGGCAGCCGTCGCTGAGTGAATATCGTGACCTTCTCGGAAGGCATTTATCATGTTTTTGTCTCCGCTTAATGCAGCAATGATGCGCAACTCGATTTGAGAATAATCTACCGCCATCAATTTGTATTCACTGCTTCTTGAAACAAATGCTTTTCTAACTTCACGTCCTTTTTCAGACTTGATCGGAACATTCTGAAGGTTGGGATTATTGGAACTCAAACGACCTGTCGCTGTAACCGTTTGCATGAAGTTGGTATGGATGCGGCCATCTGATTTATCACACATGGTGGGCAATGTGTCGACATACGTGCTTTTCAATTTTCGCAATTGACGGTATTCCAAAATCAATGGAATAATCGGGTGATCGTGCTCGTGTTTCTGTAAAATGTCCTCAGAAGTAGCATATTGCCCTGTTTTGGTCTTTTTAGCCTTATTTGAGATTTTCAGCACTTCAAACAAGATGTCACCCAATTGTTTAGGTGAATCGATGTTGAAGTCCATTCCTGCCTTTTCTTTGATCTCCTTTTCTAGGTCAACCAAGGTTTTTTCAAGGTCTTTTGAGTAATCTTCCAGTGCTTTAACATCGATTGCAATTCCTTCGTGTTCCATGTCTTTTAACACTTCCACGAGTGGCATTTCCATTTTATAAAACAAGTCAAAAAGATGCGGTTTATTGATTTCGTCGTCAAATAATTGTTTCAACTGAAACGTTATGTCGGCATCTTCACAAGCGTAATCGGAAATTTCTTCGGGTTTTAAATCGCCCATATTTCCTTGACCTTTTCCTTTTTTGCCAATTAAGGTTTCAATAGAAATTGGCTGATAACCCAGGTAATACGTTGCAAGAAAATCCATACCTTGCTTTGCTTCTGGATTAATTAGGTAATGCGCAACCATAGTATCGAAGGTCGGGGCGGCTACCTGAACATCATAGCGTTGCAATACTTTTAAATCGTATTTGATGTTGTGTGCGATTTTCTCAATAGAAGGATCTTCGAAGAACGAAAGAAATTCATGAATTATTTTTTTCGCGGACTCAAATTCTTTAGGCACTGCCACATAAAAAGCTTCTCGTGCTTTGTAAGAAAATGAAAAACCTACTAAATCAGCATGTAACGCATCTATGTCGGTAGTTTCCGTATCAAAGCACACTTGCGATTGTTTCAACAACAATTCTAACAACTCTTTTCGCTCTTCTGGAGTTGTGATTAAATGGTAGCTCGGGCGCTCGGTAACAATGGTTTTGTAATTTACGGTTTCTATGGGTTCTTGTGGTTCCACCATGCTTTGCATTCCAAATAAATCGAGTTGACCTGTATCACTTGAATTGCTTGGCGAAGATGAAACAACAATCTCCTCTCCGATGAGACGTTTGGCTAAATTTCTGAATTCCAGTTCCGTGAAAATTTCTTTGACTTTTTCTGTATCAACTTCACACATTACTAGTTTTTCTTCATCGAATTCTACATCTAAATCAGTGATGATGGTTGCCAACATTTTAGAAACTAAACCTTGCTCTTTGAAATTAATTACATTCTCTTGTTGTTTACCTTTTAATTCATGTGTATGTTCGAAAAGGTTTTCCATTGAGCCGTATTTGGCAATCAACGTTTTAGCGGTTTTCTCACCTATTCCGGGTATTCCAGGAATGTTATCCGAAGCATCACCCCACAATCCTAAAATATCAATTACTTGTTCGGTGCGTTCAACTTCAAACTTTTCACAGACTTCTTTGACACCTAAAATCTCAGGAGGATTTCCCCCTCGACCGGGTTTGAAAATGAATGATTTTTCCGACACCAATTGTCCGTAATCTTTGTCGGGGGTCATCATATAGGTGATATAACCTCGTTTTTCAGCAATTTTAGCAACGGTTCCAATCACATCATCCGCTTCATAACCAGGAACTTCCATAATTGGAATGTTGAATGCTTCCACAATCTGTTTAATCGGATGAATCATGGAACGAATGTCTTCCGGCATTTCTTCTCGATGTGCCTTGTAAGCGTCAAACCCGTCGATTCGATGCGTTGAACCACCAGGAGGATCAAAAACAACAGCCAAATGCGAAGGTTTTTCGTTTTTTATAACATCAATCAACACATTGGTAAAACCAAACGCAGCAGAGGTATTTTGCCCTTTTGAGTTAACGCGCGGGTTTTTAGCAAAGGCAAAGTAGGCGCGATATATCAACGCATAAGCATCGAGTAGAAAGAGTTTTTTTGGAACGTCGGCAGAAAGCATAAATTAATTTCGTTTAAAAGGATTCAAATCTTTTGGTGAAACACTTCTAGAAAACTCCATAGGGATTTTTTTTGTAATGAAAAACACACCGCCACGAACGTCACCTTTCAAGCTGATTTTCACAGAATCTTTTAAGCTAAATGACATTAGTTTCATCATTATTCCTTTCTCCAAATCGATGTGCATAGGAGCTTCTATTGATGTTTCTTTTCTTCCTTTCATTTTAACTTTTTCATCCAAGTACAACGTTCCAAGTTTTCCATCCGAAGCGCTAACATCCAGCGAAGAAGGCTTTACTTTCAAGGTATACCAATTTGGATTGTAAATGCTTGCTTTGATAGTAAAAGATACCGTTTTCGTGTCCATTTTTCCCATATCAAAGCCCTCATACTTTATGAATACCGGTTGCTGAAAACTGCACGAAGTAAGAAGAACAAGAATAGAAAACCAGGAAAGAATTTGATTTTTATTTTGCATTTAATTCGGTAAAAAAGTGATAGAAATAAGGTATGGTTTCAATTCCTTTGTAAAAATTGAATAGTCCGTAGTGTTCGTTTGGTGAGTGGATTGCATCACTATTCAAGCCGAAACCCATCAAAATGGTTTTTAATCCCAATTCTTTTTCAAACATTGCAACAATTGGAATGCTTCCTCCACTTCGAACAGGAATTGGTTTCTTACCAAACGCTTTTTCATAAGCCAAGCTTGCTGCTTTGTATCCAACTGAATCGATTGGTGTAACAGCTGCCTCTCCTCCATGATGAGGTTTAACAACAACTCTCACGCCGTTAGGTGTAATGGCTTCAAAATGATTTTTGAATAATAGTGTTATTTCTTCCGGATCTTGATCAGGGACCAAACGCATTGAAATCTTCGCATAAGCTTTGGAAGCGATAACGGTTTTAGCACCTTCTCCCGTATATCCTCCCCAAATTCCATTCACATCCAATGTTGGCCGAATAGAACCGCGCTCAGGAGTCGAATAACCAGCCTCCCCCATCACATCTTTTAAATCCAATGCTTTACAATATTCTTCATGAGAAAATGGTGCTTTTGCCATTTCTGCGCGTTCTTCATCTGATAATTCAACAACTTTATCATAGAATCCAGGAATGGTGATTTTTCCATTTTCGTCATGTAAAGAAGCGATCATTTGAGCCAAGACATTGATTGGATTTGCCACGCAACCACCATACAACCCGGAGTGTAAATCTCGATTTGGTCCAGTAACCTCAACTTCTACATAACTTAATCCTCTTAAACCTGTTGTAACCGACGGCGTGTCGTTTGCAAGCATCCCTGTATCTGAAACTAGAATGATGTCAGCGTTTAGTTTCTCTTTGTTGTTTTTTACAAAAATCCCCAAGTTTTCACTTCCAACTTCCTCTTCCCCCTCAATCATGAATTTTACGTTACAGGGTAGTTCATTTGCCTTTAGCATAGCTTCGACCGCCTTAACATGCATGAACATTTGTCCTTTGTCGTCGCACGCCCCTCTTGCAAATATGGCCCCTTCGGGATGTATTTCTGTTTTCTTGATTACGGGTTCAAATGGAGGAGAGGCCCACAATTCGATTGGATCTGCAGGTTGCACATCGTAATGTCCATATACCAAAACAGTCGGTAAATTTGGATTTATTAATTTCTCTCCATAGACAATTGGATAACCTGCTGTTTGACAACTTTCAACTTTTTCAATTCCGATTTCACGCAATTTTTCGGCAAGTCTTTCTGCGCAATTCATGACGTTATTTTTAAAAGCAGGGTCGGCAGAAATAGATGGGATTTTAAGTAGATCCAACAGCTCGGAAACAAACTTTTCTTTTTCCGATTGAATATATTCTTGTGTTTTTATCATCATTAAAAAATAAGATATTCAAAGTTGCTAAAAAGGATTGATTTTGAAGTATAAAAACAAAACATTAATTTTACATGCAACCAATTTTACTTTTCGGTTGTCTTATGTATTAACTAATACTTTTGTTTTGAAAAAGATATTCTTCATTGCCCTTGTAATTACAGTAAATTGTCTAGTGATAAAAGCCCAAAACATCCTTGTTAATACGGCACAGACGCCCTCCCAGTTAGTAAACAATGTTTTATTAGGGTTTGGCGTAACTGCTTCCAATATTACAATTAACGGAAGTCCTTTAAATGCGAACACCCCTGTAAGTAACATCACTTCATTCACTAATAATAATCCTGCTTTTCCCTTCAACGCTGGAATGCTTTTAACAACTGGAAATGGGATTGGTGCACAAGGACCTAATAATTCAACTAGTTTTACTAACAATGCTCCAGCTACCACAAATGTTTCAACAGACCCACACCTAAATGCAATTGCTAATGGTACAGTTACAAATGGAACTGTTTTAGAGTTTGATTTTGTTCCATCAGGAGATACTATGAGTTTCCGATACATTTTTGGTTCAGATGAGTATCCAGAATTTTCTCCTTCGTCATTCAATGATGCTTTTGGGCTTTTTTTGTGGGGGCCGGGAATATCTGGCCCATATACACTTGCTGGTTATCCTGCTGGCGGGGCAAATGTAGCAGTTATACCTGGTGGAATTCCTGTAACCATTAATAATGTTGGAGACGCCTCTAACACTGCATATTATGTGTTTAATGACAACGGATCAACTTATGGAACGGCCATTCAATATGATGGAACAACGGTAGTTCTAACAGCTGCGGCGTCAGTTCAGTGTAATCAAACTTATCATATTAAACTTGCCATATCAAACGTTGGAGACCAATCCTATGACTCCGGTGTGTTCTTAGAGGCCGGTAGTTTTGCTTCTGATGCTGTTGCGGTTACTGTTGCAACTGTTTCTGGTGATACAACAATTGTTGAAGGCTGTACTGATGCTAATTTTATCTTTACTCGTCCAGTCGGACAACTTGATGATACATTAATGATAAACTATACCATAACGGGAGATGCAATAGAGGGGGTTGACTATAACTCCTTGCCTGACACAATCATTTTTCTACCTGGGCAAGATTCTGTTGTAATAACACTAATTCCTACTCAAGATGGTATTAATGAGGGATTTGAGTCAGTAATTATTACAGTTGAAATTATTAATCCATGTAATGACACGATATTTTCATCAGGAACGATTTATATAGGTGAAGGTCCAATTATCAATATTTCTGAAAACGACCCTATTGTTCAATGTGCAACAGATAATATTCCTTTGTTTGCTTCAGCATCGGGAGGCTACGCACCGTATGATTTTGAATGGACAGATATTGGCGGCGTCCCCGCGGGCACAGGCGATACAATTTATGGCTCTATATCGCAAAATGGAACGATTTCCTATTTAGTAACTGCAACAGACCAATGTAATTTTTCTAATATAGATACGGTTACAATTACCATGAATCAAACTCTTGCAATTGATACTATGGGGACTGTGCCTTCTAGTTGTCAACCAACAGGCGTGGTCTGGGGATTAGCTACAGGAATAACAGGTATTCCGTCTTACAATTGGACGGGACCGGGGGCTAACAACCCTAACTTTATTGACGCCTCTGTTTGGGAGAATATTCCTTCCGGTTGGTATTATTTTACTGTTACGGACAATGTTTGTTCGGTTAATGACAGTGTTTTTGTTGATTTACTCGATCCTCCAGTTGCATCGTTTAGTGTATCTCCACTTTCCGGATGTTCTCCGTTGGAGGTTACGATCACAAACACGAGTCAAAATGGAACTGCTTATTTATGGAATCTGGGCGATGGTACTACAAACACTACGACTGATTTAAGTGGTTTCACACACGTCTTTACTGATTCTTTGATGAATCAAGCATACACAATTCAACTTATTGTACAACAAGGACAATTTTGTTCAGATACAAGTGTTATAGGTGTTGTATCAACGGTTTGTGGATGTACAAATTTAGAAGCAGATAACTACAACCCATACGCAACAGTAGATGATGGAAGTTGTATTTTCCCAGACCCAATTATTGAAGCACCTAATGTTTTCACTCCTAACAAGGACGGATTAAATGATCTATTTGAGTTGGATTGGTTGAACTTGAAATCTCTGCAATTAATTATTCTTAACCGTTGGGGAAATGTAGTTTTTGATGAAACAAGTGAAGATTTAGTAAATAATAATCCATCTTGGGATGGCGGTGAATCTGAGAATGGTGTTTATTTCTTTAAGTACATTGGAGTTGGAATAGCAGGTCAAGAACTGGAAGGTCACGGTTTCATTCATTTGGTTAGATCGGAAAATTAATTTAAAAGAAATCATTTAACTTTATAAAATGATTTCTAAACCAAGTGCATTTTTTTTTGGAATCGCCATTCTTTTATTTTCATGTAAAGAAAAACTAGATGATAAAGTTGCTTTAGGAGGAAAAAAGTATGGGGGTGTTTTCACCTATTTCACTCCTGAAAAGACCGATGTTTTTTTTCCGCTTTACTCACCTACTGTTTATAATCAAAGAATCCTTTCACAAATTTTTGAACCACTCTTTATTCTTGATGAAAAAGGTAAAATAGTTCATAATCTCGCCAAAAGCATTAAGACATCTCAAGATGGAAAAACAATAACTGTTGGATTAAGAAATGATGTTTATTTTCATAGTGATGAATCTGTAGGTGCATTAAAAATGTTAGCCGAGGATGTTAAATTTTCTCTCTCCTTCGCTTGTTCAGCAAATAAATGGAATTCGTTTGGTTCACTTTTAAGAGATAAAATAGTGGGAGGACAAGCATATTATAAAAATTCTTCGAATCATGTTCCAGAGAGCGGAGTTAAGGGAATAAAAGTGATTAATGATTCGACGTTACAATTGAGTCTTACGGATAATTATCCAAACTTTCAAAAGTTATTGACGCATCCGAGTTTGATTGTTTTTTCCAAAACTGTATTTTCAAAGTACAAAGATGATATAATTTATCATCCAATAGGAACAGGGCCTTTTTTACTCAAATCATCCGAAAAAAGTCGAATAATATTAGAACGAAACAATTCTTATTGGAAAAAAGATCGTTACGGAAACCAGCTTCCTTTTTTGGCTGAAGTGCGTATTTTAAATTCTTCAGGAATACGTTCAGAATATATGTCTTTTTCGAAAAAAGAGGCAGACATCTTATTTCAGCTTCCTGTTGACGAATTGGATCACACATTTGGATCGTTAGCAGACGCTCAGAAGGGAAAAAACCTATTACACAGAGTTGTTGTAAAAAAGGGAACAAAAATAAATTATTTGTCTTTTGATTGTTCAAGTTATCCTTTTAATAATGAATTGGTTAGAAGGGCATTTTTATTGGCTATTGATAGAAAAAGAATTTGTTATGATGCAATGAACGGAGAAGGAAATTACGCAATTAATGGCTTCGTACCAAATAACGATTATTATAAACCCAACATCACGGAAATTTTGTTGTTCAATCCGACAATTGCCAAAAAATTAATGACTGAAGCGGGCTATGATGAAAATAACCATTTTCCAAAGCTAACCTTTTATATAAATGCTCAAAAAGGCGGAATTACCGATAAATGGTCAAGAGAAATAGTTAGGCAACTAAAAGAAAATATAGGTATAGAATTAGATGTAAAATATTGTTCATTAGATCAAAAACACAAAGCTATTTTATCGGGAAAAGCTAAAATTTGGAAGTCTGCATGGGTACCAGATTACCCAGATGCAGAAGCGTATTTTAGGGTTTTCTATGGAAATAAAACGGGTTTTTCTAGCGAGGAAAGCAACTATAATAATTTTAATGATAAAGTATTCGACTCAATTTACCTACAAATCGAACGGACAAGAGATTTGTTAAAGAGAAACAAATTACAAAACGCCCTAGACAAAGTTCTTGTTGAAAAGGCAGCAATGGTCCCTATTTTCAGTGAGGATATATTTGTAATTGTGAATTTGCGTGTTCGTGATTTTCAAATTAACAATTCTGGTATAATCGACTTTTCTAAAATATACATTAAAGAGGTTTTTTAAATCCTCTAATCGTTTCCTCAACCCAACCCTTACCCCAGTTTTCAATTTCTTCTGAAGACCATAATTCTGGATAAAAAATTCGTTTTTGAAAACGCGGAGGCAGGTATTTTTGCCAATTGGTACCTCCTGTTGCGGCAACATCTTCTGTGTCTCTTGCAAGATAACGAACAGCCGATTTATAATGAGCTAATGGCCAATTGACGTTGACATTTATATCATTTGTTCTCAATACAGCTTTGACTGTTTGATCTTCCTTATCATCTTTATTTAAACGAAGGTAAACCTGCCACAGATTTTGTTTTTTACATGCTTCTCCAAGTTCAATAAATGAGTCCATATATTTCTCCTCAAACTGAGTCAAAGTGAGTGTTTTATTACCGGTCGAAACCTCTGTAGCCCCCTCTTTCCAATAAATATGTTCTATCATTTCTTTAATGGAAGAGGATGCATTAAAGTTTAAACGCTGATCCTTGGCGACTAGGTTAATAAAATTGGTGCTCCAAATTTCAATTTCACGATATTGCCCAGACTGAAAACCACTTGCGGGAAGAAGTGCCATGCGAAACTTAAGAAATTGGTCGCGCTCCATGCCTTCAATCATGATTTCAAAACTTTTAATCAATGCTTCGAAATAGCGATTTATTCTAGTAACTCTTTCTATGAAAAACGTTTTATCAATATCTGTTTTTTCACCTATTTGTTTAAATTCCCTTAAAGAAAGTTTAAAGTATAACTCTGTAATTTGATGATACATAATAAAAACCACCTCATCAGGAAATCGGGTTTTAGGTTTTTGAAGACTTAACAAGGTGTCTAACTCAATGTAATCCCAATAGGTTGTTACATCTGCATAAAGCAGACCATCCAAATAAGACATTAAATCTTGACCTAAACCGCTGTACTTTTCTTGAAGTAGGTCTAGTTTTTTCTCTAATTCAGGCGTTATTTCCATAAATTACATTTTCAACTTAAACGAAGGTAAAAATAAATGCGAAAAGAATTTTAGATTTGTGCTTATTTAGAATTATTCAAATGATAAGTTATAATCCAAAAAACTGGTTTACATTAATCTTTTCTTTTTCTAAAAGTGATACGGTTCGTATGCTTTGGAAACAACTGATTTATATTGGGGTTTTATCTCTTGCTATAACCTTTGCCGAATTACATTTTTTTCCAAAAGCTGGATTTCTAAAAAATTTAATCGCCGTTTATTCCTTACTCGGGTTTGTTATTTCACTTTTACTCGTTTTCAGAACCAACACCGCTTATGATCGTTGGTGGGAAGGTAGAAAATTATGGGGCGCTATTGTAAATGATAGTAGAAATCTAGCGCTAAAAATAAACGCTATTGAGTCATTGAAAAAAGAAAAAACTTTTTTCAATAAGACCATCTGTAATTTTTGCTATAGCGCAAAAAACCATTTACGAGACAAAACGAACGAAGGGGAGATTGAGTTTAATGAATCAAATGAACAAGACAACTACATTCGCGCTGACCACAAACCCATCTTCTTTATGAATCTATTACAATCGAAGCTATATGAATTAAAATCAAAAGGTCGCGTCTCAGATATTGAATGGTTAATTCTTGATAAAAATATTAACAGTCTTATTGATTCTCTCGGTGCATGTGAGCGGATAAAAAACACACCTATACCCTATTCGTATAGTCTATTCATTAAAAAGTTCATCTTTATTTATGTCATTACTTTGCCTTTGGCATTCGTTAACCAATTCAGTTATTTTTCAGCTTTTATCGCAACTTTTGTTTTCTACGCGTTAGTGAGTATGGAGGTATTAGCTGAAGAAATCGAAGATCCTTTTGGTGAAGATGACAATGACTTACCTACAGATCAGATTTGTGAACGAATTAAGCAAAATGTCAACGAAATTCTAAATTGATTCCACATATTTCTTGAAATTATTCAAAATAGCTTGCTTTTTGAAGTTCAACTAGATTTTCATTTTCAGAATCAAAGGTGGTTGTGACTTTAGTTTCTGTCCCCTTTTGTTGAAAAATTATAGTAGCTCTTCTCCCGTCGATCCTGATGTAAGTCAATTCGGATTTTTCATTTACAACTTTATAATTTGACTCGAAATCAAAGCCAAAACCCCCATCTTTGGCTTCCACGAATAGTATGCCAATCATCACTTGCGTGATTCCAATTATGGATGTGATTAGGTTCCGCCCAACTATTCCAAACAGAATCTATTCCTTTGTTAACGATGATTTCCACCGTTATTTTTCAATCTTCCATAAATCGTTTTTTCGGACCGAATTTAGCATAATAATATGTTTCATTATCATTTTGAGGTCCCAAAGTGTTATTTTTGCAATATGTCAGAGAAAAAAGGAATTGCTATTCTAGGTTCAACAGGCTCCATTGGAACACAAGCACTAGAGGTTATCTCTGCTTATCCAGCATATTTTGATTTACAAGTTATAACCGCTGGTAAAAATGCTGCTTTATTGATTGAACAAGCACTTAGATTTCAACCAAATTCGATTGTAATTGGAGATGAAAGTCAGTACCCACTTGTCAAAGAAGCATTAAAAAATGAAGCCATTCATGTTTACTGCGGTGAAGATGCTCTTTGTCAGGCTGTTGAATCCAATGAAGTTCATACAGTCTTAACGGCGCTCGTTGGTTATGCTGGATTGAAGCCTACAATACACGCCATCAATGCAGGAAAAACAGTTGCGCTTGCCAATAAAGAAACATTGGTCGTTGCCGGAGAATTGATTACCAAACTTGCAAAGGAAAAAGGCGTAAATATTTATCCTGTCGACTCTGAGCATTCCGCTATTTTTCAGTGCATTGTAGGTGAGTTTCACAATCCGATTGAAAAGATTTATTTGACTGCCTCGGGTGGGCCGTTTAGAGGATTTTCGTTAGACCAACTCCAAACCGTTACACTTAACCAAGCTTTAAAGCATCCGAACTGGTCGATGGGCGCAAAAATTACCATTGATTCAGCGAGCTTAATGAATAAAGGGCTGGAGGTAATTGAAGCAAAATGGTTGTTTGGGTTAAATGCAGAACAAATTGACGTAATTGTTCATCCTCAGTCCATCGTTCACTCGTTGGTTCAATTTGAAGATGGAAGTATGAAAGCTCAAATGGGCTTACCTGATATGAAATTACCAATCCAATTCGCGTTAACTTATCCGAATCGTTTTAAAACCGAATTTCAACGTTTCAATTTTTTAGATTATCCACAATTGACTTTCGAGGCCCCAGATAGAACTGTTTTTAAGAATTTAGATTTAGCATATCGTGCAATGTATGAAAATGGGACTGTTGCTTGTACGTTGAATGCTGCCAATGAAATTGCCGTGGACGCATTCTTGAACAAGAAAATCAGTTTTGTTGAAATCGCCCAACTCAATGAAAACGTGGTTAATGCTTGTGATAATATCTTAACTCCAACTTACGAAAATTATGTAACTGCTGATTCCAAGGCACGATACAAAGCATTGGAGCTTATTGGTTAATTTTGGCAAGATTTTAGTTTAACGTTTCAAAAAACACGTATGAAATACTTAAGCATTCTAATGCTACTTGTTCTAACTTCTTGCTCTTCTCAGAAAGTAGCTCTGGTTGTTGAAACTTGGAAACCATATTGCGGTGGCGCAAAACCAACAGCAGAAATGGCAAAAGGAACGAAAACGCCTTACGCAAATGAAAAAGTAGTTATTTATAAACTGAGTGATGATTCAAAGTTGTACAATCTTGAAAAATGGATTTCCTTGGATTCATTAGGAAAGTGGGGAGGAAAGCTAAAGTCAGGAAATTACAGGGTTTTTCGTTCAGATAAAATGTTGACCATCGAAGAAATTCAACAAAAATTCCGTAAACCGGATAGTGAAATGTATGCTTTTGTTGGTGTTGAAGTGGTCGAATCATGGAAAGCGACACCTGATTTTACGTTTGAAGTGAAAGATAAAACCAATGTTACAATTACTTTATCTGAGAAATGTTTCGTTGGCCTAAATCCATGTATGGAATACATCGGCCCAAAACCACGGTAAAATTAGAAAAACGCACGTACTTCCATCGTTCCGCTTTGAATCAAGCGAGAATTTTCTGATTTTCTTCCTAAATATTGAATGGAAAGTTGTAGATTTTTAGAAACGTTTCGTTGATAGCTGATGTTCCAGGTATAGTTAACTCCTGGTTTCAGTGACTCCAACAATTCAAATCCGATCGCAGAATTATTATTTCCTTCAAAATTCATCCGAACGGTTTTAAATTCTGCCTGAAAACTGCCTTTTTCCGTTTGATTGTATTTCAAATTACTTCTCAGCTCTAAAAGCGAACACTTCTCTCCTCCCAATTCTTGCGCGTTTCCTTTTTCTGAAATTCTTCCATCAAGGGAAATTCTAAAAATCGTTGAGGGCTGATAAATCAAACTTGGTTGAACCGTCTTGTAATCATATTTATAGTTTCTTCCGATAGTATAATCTGCAAATGATTCCTTTGTTCCAAGTAGACCTTTAACCTCGATTGAAAAAGTTGGCCGAATGTTCCATCGCACAGAAAATTCTTGAGACGCATTGTGCTTTGAATCGAACCCACTTGCAAGTAGGGTTTTTGCGCGCACATCTTGAATACTGTATTCTGCATTAATAATACTTGATGTTCGGTTGAAAAAAAGAGAGTTTTTCAGCGTCGAATTGGTGCTCACTAAATTTTGGTCATTAATTGTTGTCGCAAACGGATTGAAGGCTTCATTTGGATCAAAAGCGTTGATTTTTCGATTAATACGGACGCGTGCCTGATTGGAAAAGCGGGAAAGGAATTTATAAAAAGTTGATTTATTTGTCCATATTCGCTCCGGTCTCCAAAATATGCTTTGATTGAACTCATTTGAATACGTTTTTATATAGGTATTACTCGGAATAAAAATTCGAACATAGCTCGCTTGGTCTATAAATTGGGCTATTTCAAATTCGTTTAGATCTTTGATTTCGTCTCCGTTGTAATCAACCCAGGCATAAATTCCTTGCCCATCGTTTACTTTCAAATATTGAAATTCGCGTTTTTGTTCCAAGCCCGATCCCATCTCATAAAACGTATTCCAGGTCAATGCATTTTTCCACCACCTTGCCTCGTAGTCAATTCTTCCAACCATTGAGTTTTCAGGCGTTTGAACAAGTAAAATAGTATCTGAAACTCGCAATGAACGATACGCAGCAATGATATTTAATCGTTGGTTTTTTAACTCGGCTAGTTTGATTTCACCTCCTGCGGTAATTGCTTTAGCTACAGGCTTTAAGCGAGAACTATCTGCTCGTTGGTCGAAACGCTCACGATAAAAAAGCTTGAAAAACGTTTTGGAGGAATCACCACTTGAAAGATAAAATTGATAATCGAAAAATTGGTAGCTCAATGGACTTATTTTATTGGATGAACTTCGAAATTCATTTCGCTCGTGATCGTCAATGTATCCGATTTTTATTGATTTAAAATCCCTCGAAATATCTGCGCGATGTCTTAAAAATATATTATCCGAATAATTTTGACTAGGGTTTACATTCGATTGTTTGTTTTTAGAAGAAAGAAAACTACCATCCCATTTTGCAGACCAACCTAGCTGCCTCCAATTTCCCTCTGATGCCAAGCGATTCCCGAAATAGTCACTTCCAATTGAGAAATGTTGGCCTTCCAAATTCATAAATCCATTTCGCTTGTTTTTCAACGTAGATGACAAATTCGCAACTCGCTGAGAACCAACAAATCCTTTGTTACGCGTATTCCAATCACGGTCGAATTCCACTTTTCGATATTGCTCAATCGGACTGAAATGAGTCGATAGAAGTTCTATTTCTGCCGCATTTTCAAGTTGCCAACCCGCAGTAGTGTCTTTTCCAAAAGGAAGCGCCGATTTGATTTTTGTTCGGTTGGCATATCCTTGATCATCTGAACTATTCAGTTTTGAAAAGGAGTTCAAGTCGTTCGTCGAAAGAGCCATTTCAGACTCAAGAGAAACTTTTGGAGATAACCGAATTGAAATACCAGAACTCACCAACTGCTTTCTTTTTGGTGTGATAATCAGTCGACTTGGCGCATAATCACCTTGAGGAACTCCGCCAATTGGAACAACCCATCGAAAAACCTTACCAAAAGCGTTAAAATTATCGAGCACGTAATCACCTTTGTTTTGTCCTACGAATTGAAATGACGCTCTGAACTTAGCTGAATCAGGGTTTATACTATAAACCAAAACGGAATCATATCCCAACGAATCAATCATTTTGTAGAGCACTTGATTATCAATGAACCCGACAGAATCGATACTATTAATTCGTGCTAACTCCAAACTATCACCAATTTGAGTTAAATATTGTTTCTGTGATCCACTCAATTCCTGTTGTAACGATTGATTCTTCGCGTCTTGTTCAGAATACGCATTAATCCAAAAATTGAGTTTCTTGCCCGTGTATGTGGTCGAATTTTGAACTAGGGATCTTGCATAGTTTTGATCTGAATACTGAAATTCTGCGACGATTCGTGTGTCTTTCGTAATGAGGTTGCGAGAGGTAAACGTAAGCTCAGAAGAATTGTAATCAATCACATAATCAAACTCTTGGCCTCTTTCCAAAAGACGACCATCAATGTAAATTCGCTCTGTTCCTGCCAAAATCAAAATAAATGGTTCGTTTTCAGCTCCGCGAAGTCGATAAGGCCCTTGATTTGACTCAATTCCTTGTATGATTTGTCGATTGAACTTTCCTTTGGATAAAGCGCCACTAATTTGGGTTTTCCACTCGTTATTTTTAGCCGTATTCCATTTGAATTCGGAAGTTAATCCTTGTCCACGTTTTTTATAAGTCAAAAAATAACCCATCGGCTTACTGATCCAAAAATCTCCAGCAACAACTTTCAAACGATCGTTGTATACCTGGATAAAAACCTGGTCAAACTCCTGTAGTTTATTGGTGTTTCCATCTGGTTGTATTGGCAGATTAGCATCCGAAACAGAGGCCAAAACCTTCAAATTCGGAGTAAGTTCACCGTTCAACTCCAAATTCAAAGACGAATTAATCCCAAGATCTTGATTGTTTCCAAAGGAAACTCCGCGTGAAATGCTTCCTTTCTTATTTAATTCACTTCCGCCAAATAGATCGTTGACTGTTACCTTGTTTTCAATTTTAAAAAGATCTCTATCACCTTTATCTTGATTGTAAATGATTGTTTCTTCTCGTTTACGAACACTTTGAGTGAGTTGAAATGGAAAAACCTGAAAGGTAAAATAAAGTGTGTCTGAAATTGGTTTTTTCAGTTGAAAAGTACCTTTAAAATAATCAACAACATACTCTTTTTCCGACAACGGAATTTCTCCTTTTTTCACAACAAATGAATTCGGATAAATACTCAATGTGTCTAGTTGAATTACCTCAGTTCCTACCTGTCTTCTCAGTTCACGCCAACTTCCTTCCTGCGCCACCAAAAACTTGGGCAGAAAATACAGGATAAGTAGAAAAAACGTTAGTCGAAAGGACATTAACACGAAGATAAGTTGTTGTGTTAAATAAACGTATGAATTGATTAGAGATTGCTTGTTCGGTTATCTTGATAAATCTTCTAATCTGAAACCTAATAAGATGGACTAAAATGACAGTTAGTTAACTAAAAAGACAAGTTAAATTGAATTCATACCTTTGTTAAGTGAATATTACAAAAATATTAATTCGAAATTTTCTGCTGCTGCTCGTCTTTTGGATCTTGCTTTTTGATGTTCAGAGGCTTCTTTTTTCTATTATTCATTACGATGTTTTTGAAAAAGCGAGTTTTAGTTTTCCCTTAATTTTCATCTATTCGTTAAGATTGGATTTAGCAACAGCTGGTTTTTTGTCTGTTATTCCTCTTTTTGTTGTTTTTTTGCTAAAATTCAATAATCACAAAGGGCTTCGAATTTTATTTTATGTCGTTTTTGGAATTGAAATTTTGGCTGTTTCCATCATACACAGTGCAGAAGTAAATGCATATTTCGAGTGGAATCACAAATTGACATCTCGGGTTTTTATGCATCTTTCCAACCCAGATGAGGTGTTCAGAACGGCAGATTATTCAATGACGATCTATTTCACTTTGTTTTTATTATTTGAAGGAATTGTGGCCTATTTTATAATTAAAAAATTACTTCCTGCTAGAAGATTTGAAGTTGTAGCAGCAAATTGGAAAGACCGTTCATTTCTGTTGCTTGCGTTTCCCTTGTTAATCGGTTTTTGTTTTTTGTTTGCCCGAGGAGGATGGCAGCAAATTCCTATCAACATTGATTCGGCGTGTTTTTCAAAAGAACATAAAATAAATGATGTTTCCATCAATTCGACTTATTTCTTCGGGAATAGCTATTTTCTATACATGAAAACAGATTTCAGCGATATTTTACCAAAAATAGAAGAAAGGAAATCCGAAAAAATAGTTCAGCCGCTTTTCGATTTTGACCGAAATCATGAAAATTACATTCTCACAGACTCCAAACCAAATCTCGTTTTTGTTATTCTCGAAAGTTGGACGGCAAATGCAATCGGATGTTTGAGTAATACAAAAGGGGCAACACCAAATTTTGATAAATTAGCTAAAGAAGGCGTTTTATTCTCCAACATTTACGCAACCAATACAACTTCAGAAATTGGAAACACATCCATTCTTGCTGGTTATCCCGGAATTCCAGAAGTAGCAATCTCCTTATACCCAGAAAAACATAGAAAGATTAAATCAATCAATCAATTACTGAAACCGTATGGCTATTTTTCTTCCTACACGTTTGCGGGAGATTTGAAGTATGGGAACATCGAAAGTTTTATTGTCGAACATCAGTTTGATAAGGTTTTGGATGAGGATGATTTTCCCGCTGGCCTTGAACACGGAAAACTGACATATCACGACAAGGATTTATTCAAATTCTTTCTTCAAGAAATTAATTCAAGTAAGCCACCATTTATGCAATGCGCTTTTACGGGAAGCACGCACGCCCCGTTCGATTATCCCAAAACAGGAAAAGAAAAATGGAAAGGGGCGGAGTCGGATTTCATGAATTCCATTCAATATTCGGACAAATGCATCGGAGAATTCATTAAAAAAGCGAAAAAACAAAAGTGGTATAAAAACACGGTTTTTGTTTTTGTAGCAGACCATAGTCATGGCTCTCCTGAGTTTCCAGAACCTTACAGCACTAAGTTTTTCAGAATTCCAATTCTCATCTATGGTGAGCCTGTCCAAAAGTCTAAACGAGGCTCTGTTTATAAAAACATTGGATCCCAAGCAGATTTAGCCGCAACATTGCTGCATCAGTTAAGAATCAAATCGGATGCATTCAAATTCAGTAAGGATTTACTAAGTCCAAATGTAAAACAATTCGCTTTCCACGCCACAATCCGCGGATATGGTTTCATTAATCCGAAAGGAAGTTTGCTCTATAATTTTGATAGCAAAAGTTACACGGAAAATACGTTTACCAAGACTAAGTTTCAAAAGTCAAAAAGCCACAGTGAGGCTTTATTTCTAGAGTACTTTAAAAATTTTGATGGGCTGGATAAGAAGTGATATTGATTTTTAGACTGTAGGACAAAAAGATAATAAGACGTTTTTCAGTATTTAATCCTTTGAACTATTAGTTAGTTGAGACATAAAAAAGAAACCTCATCAGAAATGAATGAGGTTTCTTGATTTTTAATATTTATTATCTTTCCGAATTCTGTCGCTTCTACCCGGAACACATTTAGCGAGAACAAGCTCGTGAATTTCCGTTCCGTCTATAACCGACTGGCGTCGCTTCTACCCGGAACACATTTAGCGAGAACAAGCTCGTGAATTTCCGTTCCGTCTATAACCGACTGGCGTCGCTTCTACCCGGAACACATTTCACATCCTTCTGGATTGTCAAGTGAACAAGCGATTGCGGCTTGTTGATCTTCAATGGATTGAGCAGCCGACTCTTCAACTACTGATTTGTCGATAGTAAACTTAATCGCATCTGTAGCGGCTTTTGTTCGGAGGTAATACATTCCTGTTTTCAATCCTTTTTCCCAACCATAGAAATGCATGGAGGTCAACTTACCAAAGTTTGCATTCTCCATGAAAATATTCAAGGATTGACTTTGACAGATGTATGCTCCACGATCTGCAGCTTGATCAATAATTGCTTTTTGAGATATTTCCCAAGCTGTTTTGTACAAATCTTTCAGTCGTTGAGGAATCTCATTGATGTTTTGGATAGAACCATTCGCTGCAACAATTTTTTGACGCATGTCTTTATTCCACAAACCTTCTCTGACAAGATCTTTCAGAAGGTGTTTGTTCACAATGATAAACTCACCTGATAAAACACGACGTGTATAAATATTTGATGTATATGGTTCAAAACACTCATTATTTCCTAAGATTTGAGCGGTAGATGCAGTTGGCATCGGAGCAAGCAATAAGGAATTTCTTACACCATGTGTCTTAACTTCTTCTTTCAAAACATCCCATTCCCAACGAGCAGTTGGCGTTACTCCCCACATATCAAATTGGAAAATTCCTTTTGAAACGGGTGAACCTTCATATGTTTCATATGGACCGTTGAATTTTGCTAAATCCTTAGAAGCAGTCATCGAAGCGTAATAAATCGTTTCAAAAATCTCGCGATTCAAAACTCTTGCCTCTTCAGATTCAAATGGAAATCCCATCATGATGAACGCATCAGCCAATCCTTGAACTCCTAAACCAATAGGTCGGTGACGCAAGTTCGAATTTTTTGCTTCTTCAACAGGATAGTAATTTTCATCAATGATTTTATTCAAGTTCAACGTAGCTTGATATGTTACTTCGAATAATTTATCGTGATCGAAAGTTCCGTTTTCGGTCACATATTTAGGCAAAGCAATAGATGCTAGATTACAAACAGCAACCTCATCAGGAGCCGTGTATTCGATTATTTCAGTACATAAGTTTGACGACTTGATTGTTCCTAAGTTTTGTTGATTAGATTTAGCATTCGCTGCGTCTTTATACAACATGTAAGGCGTTCCTGTTTCGATTTGAGATTCAAGTATTTTAAACCATAAATCCTGAGCTTTGATCGTCTTACGTCCTTTTCCTTCTTTTTCGTATTTCGTGTAAAGCGCTTCAAATTCAGCACTGTGTGTTTCAGAAAGACCTGGACACTCATGCGGACAAATCAAAGTCCAATCACCGTTCTCTTTTACACGTTTCATGAATAAATCCGGAATCCAAAGTGCGTAAAACAAATCGCGTGCTCGTTGCTCTTCTTTACCGTGATTTTTCTTTAAATCTAAGAAGTCAAAAACATCAGCGTGCCAAGGCTCAATGTACATCGCGAATGAACCTTTTCTTTTCCCTCCACCTTGGTCAACATAACGCGCAGTATCGTTGAAAACACGTAACATAGGCACAATTCCGTTTGATGTTCCATTTGTTCCTTTGATATAGGACCCCGTAGCACGAATATCGTGAATAGCTAACCCAATTCCACCTGCTGACTGAGAAATCTGAGCGCATGATTTTAACGTATCATAGATTCCTTCGATGCTATCTTCTTTCATTGTCAACAAGAAACAAGACGACATTTGCGGTTTTGGTGTTCCGGCATTAAATAATGTTGGTGTAGCATGTGTAAACCAGCCTTCAGACATTAAGTTGTATGTTTTAATAGCTGCTTGTACGTCTGTTTTATGAATTCCTAATGAAACACGCATCAACATTTGTTGTGGTCGCTCAGCAATTTCCCCATTAAGTTTCATCAAATAGGAACGTGTCAATGTTTTAAAACCAAAGTAGTCATAACGAAAATCACGGTCGTAAATAATGCTTGAATCCAAAACATCTTTGTTGTCCATAACCACATTGTAAACATCCTCAGCCAACAGAGATGCTTTTTGCCCGGTCTTTGGATCAATGTAATGATACAAATCAAACATTACTTCAGAAAAGGTTTTCTTCGTTTCCTTATGTAAGTTAGAAACAGCAATTCGAGAAGCTAACAAAGCATAATCTGGGTGATCAATGGTTTTTGCCGCTGCAACTTCTGCTGCTAGATTGTCCAAATTCGATGTTGATACACCATCATAAATTCCTTCAATTACCTTCATTGCAACTAACTCAGGTGTCACTAAAGGATCCAAGCCATAGCACATTTTAACAATTCGTGCCGTGATTTTATCAAATTTCACAGCTTCTTTTCTTCCGTCTCTTTTAACTACGTACATCTCTAAACTTAAATTAATTCTATTAAAATTCTTCGTCCAAACTAAATGTTTGGTTTTCTTTTCCTGCTAGCACTCCCGCTTTTTGATACTCTCCTACTCGTTTTTCAAAAAAGTTTGTCTTGCCTTGAATTGAAATCATTTCCATGAAGTCAAATGGGTTGGAAACATTATAAACTTTTTCATTTCCTAACTCTAACAACAAGCGATCGGCAACGAACTCAATATATTGACTCATTAAAACGCTATTCATTCCAATTAACTTCACAGGAAGCGCATCAAGAATAAATTCTTTTTCTATTTCGACGGCATCGGTGATGATTTGTTGAACTTGCTCTTTTGGTAGTCTGTTAATTAGGTGTTTCGTATATAGTAAACAGGCAAAATCACAATGTAATCCTTCGTCGCGAGAAATCAATTCATTTGAAAACGATAACCCGGGCATCAACCCTCTTTTCTTTAACCAGAAAATCGAACAGAAAGAGCCAGAAAAAAAGATTCCTTCCACTGCTGCAAACGCAACCAATCTTTCAGCAAAAGACCCCTTCTCAATCCAACGCAGAGCCCAATCCGCTTTTTTCTTTACACAGTCCAGGGTGTCAATCGCATTGAATAAGTGGTTTTTCTCCGCTGTATCCTTTATGTAGGTGTCAATAAGAAGCGAGTATGTTTCAGAGTGAATGTTTTCAATGGTGATTTGAAAACCATAAAAGAATTTAGCTTCCGTATATTGAACCTCGGAAAGGAAATTCTCAGCTAAGTTTTCATTTACAATTCCATCAGAAGCAGCAAAGAATGCCAAAACATGTTTTACAAAATGGCGCTCGTCATCATTCAATTTCTTTTCCCAATCAATAATATCAGGAGACAAATCAATTTCTTCTGCCGTCCAAAAACTAGCTTCGGCTCTTTTATAAAAGCTCCAAATATCGTCATGTTGGATTGGAAATAATACAAATCGATTATTATTTTCCAGTAAAATTGGTTCAACAACTTGGCTTGCCATATCTGTATTTTTTAGTCACATTTTTATTAAGGTAACTTTCCCTTTAAGCTTTTTATGCTTTCACAAATCAACCTTAAAATTTTTTGTTTTTCCCGATAATTTTTTGTTTTCTTTTGTTTTGCCTCACCTATTTCAACAGCGTCTTATCGGGCGTACAAATTTTGTCAAAAAATACGAGTCTTAAATTCAAAGAAATCAACATTTGTTCATTGTTTTCAACACTAATTTCTGTAATCCATAGTGAATAAACCTTCTAGCGATTTTCAACAATCTCTCAAAGATATTCACATTAAAAAAACAATTTTTTGATAAATTTTATTCTAAAAAACACTTGCTTGATTTCAAAAATTTGTTATCGATTTCTTTCCTCTAAATTAAAACTATCGATTCGTATTTTTTTATAAAAAGAGTGGTGGTTTTTAACATATATTTGTTCAAATGAACGCAAAGCGTGGATAGAATTACACTTTCAGTTAAAAAAATTATTTTTCAGCCCTTAAAAGAGGTTGGTGCGATCATCTTTCCAGAGTGCTGTTTATTCTGTAAATCAGAACTTACTACAAATGAAAAACACGTTTGTGGTCTTTGCGAACTAGAATTGAAACGGACCTATTTTGAGGAGTTCAAAGAAAGTTCTGCTCTAGACAAGTTATTCTGGGGAAGGGTTAAGCTCGAAAAAACATTCGCTTTGTATTATTTCAATTCAGAAACAGCAATCCGTGAAATGTTGCACCAATTAAAATATCAACACAAGGAGAAATTAGGAATAGATTTAGGGAAAAAGATTGGTTTGACACTAAAGCAAAGTGCACTTTTTTCAGATTTAGACGCACTTATTCCTGTTCCTATACATCATAAGAAAGAATTTATTCGGGGATATAATCAAAGTGAACTTCTAGCAAGAGGGATTAACTCCGAGCTCGGTGTTTCAATCATTAAAAACAAAACTTCAAAACGTAAACACACCTCAAGTCAAACTAAAAAATCCAATCAAGAACGTTGGGAAAATGTAGCAACCGTTTTCCAGAGCCAAGATCTTTCTGAATACAAACACGTTGCCTTGGTTGATGACGTTATCACAACTGGTTCAACGATTGAATCCCTTGCGAACGAACTATTGAAATCCAATGAACATTTAAAAATAAGTGTTATTTCACTCGCTTTTGCGCAATCATGATGGACAAAAAAAACATATTGATTGTTGGCGCTGGCTTGGCGGGAAGTTGTCTGGCACAACGACTACTAGAATTAGGTCACCACATTACCGTTTTGGACAAAGGAGAGAACCATGCCACATCTGTTGCGGCAGGAATGGGTAATCCTATGGTTTTTCGCCGCATGAATAAATCTTGGAGATTAGATGAGTTTCTTCCTGAAGCGAAAGAATTTTATATATCACTAGAGAAAAAATTAGACACAACGCTTTTTCACCCGATTACCATTCGAAGACTTTTTTCTTCTGAACAGGAACGGAATAGTTGGGTGGAGAAACAAAATTTACCAGAATTTGAAAACTACTTGAGTCTCATTACTGATGAAGACAATAACTACGATAGAGCAAACAATCCGTTTGGTTCTGGTCGCGTGAAAAATGCTTTTTGGCTTGATTCTGAGAAATTTTATCAATCAAACCTTTTGTTTTTTCAAAAAAATGGAATGTTACTGAAAGAATCTTTTTCTTTAAACGATTTTAATCCAGAAGAAGGCGTTTACAAAGGGAAAAACTATGATCACATCATTTTTTGTTGTGGTTATCAAAATAAAGAACTTCCGTTTTTTGCAGAATTACCAATTCAACAAACAAAAGGACAAACACTCGCCATTTCTTCAAATGAAATTCCGGATAACGAATCTTTGAACCGTAAATGCTTTGTTTTACCTCTTGGGAATAGTGTTTTTCGTATAGGCGCAACTTATGAATGGAACAATTATTCTCTCGCCCCAACTGATGAAGGAAAAGAATTACTTCTTTCCAATCTTAATGTTATAGGGGATTTTAAACGAACCATCATGTCTCAACATGCGGGTGTTCGTCCAACTGTTTTAGACAGACGGCCTATTTTGGGTAAACACCCTGAATTTTCAAAACTCTTCATTTTTAATGGGCTCGGAACAAAAGGGTATATGATGGCCCCAACCTTATCCCGAGAATTTGCAAATTATTTAATCGATGGAATAACTATTTCCAAAGAAATTTCTTCCGAACGATTTATTTAAAGTCAATTTTTAATCTCTGACCGAGTCATTTTAAATAAATAATACAAGTTAACAAGTACAATTGCAGCATTTGTGATGATAATCGGAGCAGATGGAAGCAAGAGGCCATATATAATGAAAAAGCCGCAACCTATCGTGTTTATAATCCTAAGATATGTGATGTTTTTCATTAAAAATGAAACCAGTACAAGTGCTGATGCCACATATCCTATGTATTCTGTGTAATTTGTCATACGTAAATTTAGATAATTATCGACTTAGGTTGCCTTTGTGTTTATTTTTCCATTCTACATTAGCAATTTAAACGCTATTTTTGCAATCGTATGAAGAACATTCGAAATTTCTGCATCATTGCTCACATTGACCACGGTAAAAGTACGCTCGCCGATCGTTTGTTGCAAACTACTGGAACTATTTCTGAACGTGAAATGCAGGCTCAGGCACTTGACGATATGGATTTGGAGCGAGAACGCGGAATTACCATTAAAAGCCACGCCATTCAAATGAATTATAAGTTTGAAGGCCAAGATTATATTTTAAACCTCATCGACACACCGGGACACGTGGATTTTTCTTACGAGGTTTCACGTTCCATCGCTGCATGTGAAGGGGCTTTACTAATTGTAGATGCATCGCAGGGAATTGAAGCTCAAACGATTTCCAATTTATATTTGGCTTTAGAACATGATTTAGAAATCATTCCGATTCTGAATAAAATGGATTTACCGGGAGCAATGCCGGAAGAGGTTTCGGATCAAATTATTGATTTAATTGGCTGTGATGTGGATGATATCATTCCCGCCTCTGGAAAAACAGGTTTGGGTGTCGATAAAATTTTAGAGGCTGTTATCAATCGAATTCCTGCTCCAAAAGGAGATGAAAATGCGCCGTTGCAAGCCATGATTTTCGACTCGGTATTTAACCCATTTCGAGGAATTATCGCTTATTTTCGAATTCGGAACGGGGTTCTGAAAAAAGGAGATAAAGTTCGTTTTTTTAATACTGGAAAAAATTACAATGCGGATGAAATTGGCATTCTGAAAATGGATTTATCTCCAAAAAGCGTCGTTGGAACAGGTGATGTTGGTTACATTATTTCAGGAATCAAGCAAGCGAAAGAAGTTAAAGTCGGAGATACAATTACGTTAACAGAAAATCCTTGTGAAACCGCTATCAAAGGATTTGAAGATGTAAAACCAATGGTTTTCGCCGGAATTTATCCTGTTGATACGGAAGACTACGAAGAACTTCGTTACTCGATGGAAAAACTACAGCTGAACGATTCATCGCTGGTTTTTGAACCGGAATCTTCTGCAGCATTAGGTTTTGGTTTTCGTTGTGGTTTCTTAGGAATGCTACACATGGAAATTATTCAAGAACGATTAGAGCGTGAATTTAACATGACGGTTATCACGACTGTTCCCAACGTTTCCTACAAGGCCTATATGAAAAAGGATACCGAAAAGATGCTTATTGTCAACAATCCGTCGGAATTACCAGACCCATCGGGAATGGATCGCATCGAAGAACCTTATATCAAGGCACAAGTTATAACCAAAAGTGAATATACTGGTGCGATAATGACGCTTTGCGTTGAAAAACGTGGCGAATTACGGAACCAAGTTTATTTGACGCAAGATCGTGTTGAGATAACCTTTGAAATGCCATTAGCGGAAATCGTTTTTGATTTTTATGACCGATTGAAATCTGTTTCGCGTGGTTATGCTTCGTTTGATTATCATCCAATTGGCTACAAAGAATCGGATTTGGTAAAAATGGATTTATTACTAAATAGCGAACAGGTTGATGCCTTATCTGCACTTGTTCACAGAAGTAATGCCTTTGATTTAGGGAAGAAAATTTGTATTAAACTTCGTGAATTGATTCCACGCCAACAATTCGAAATTCCAATTCAAGCCGCCATTGGTGCAAAAGTAATTGCCCGTGAAACAATCAAAGCGCTGCGTAAAGATGTAACTGCAAAATGTTATGGTGGTGATATTTCGCGTAAACGGAAGTTATTAGAGAAACAAAAAGAAGGTAAAAAACGTATGCGTCAGGTAGGCCGCGTGGAAGTTCCTCAGGAAGCTTTCTTGGCAGTATTAAAATTAAACGACTAAAACCTAGATAACATGAATAATATTTTGACAAACGCTCACTCCGGATTACGTTGGGTTGCTCTGATTTTATTGCTTTTGGCGATTGTAAATGCCTTTACATCCAAAACGTTTGAGAAGAAACATAGATTGATAAATCTTTTTGCGATGGTAACTTTACATACGCAGTTGTTAATTGGGTTAGTTCAGTATTTTGTCACGTCTCAAAAGGTTCAGTTTATTGATGGATGGATGAAAAATCCGCTTCTTCGCTTTTATGGAATGGAACACATACTATTAATGATCATTGCCATCGTTTTAGTTACAATTGGTCACAGTAAATCCAAAAAAGGCGCAACACCTGAAGAAAAATTCAAACCAATAAAATTGTGGTATGTGATTGGTTTGTTATTGATTTTAGCAGCTATTCCTTGGCCATTTAGAACAGTTTTAGGAGGAGGATGGTTCTAAGAATTTATTTCTTATTCTTTCTATTGTTCGGGCTGGTGGCTTGTTCTAATAATCAGTCAGAAAACGATGTGTTGCCACCTGAAACTCCCAAAGAAAAAGGAACTTCATTATTCATCATGCATTGTGCTTCATGTCATGGAGAGGACGGGAAATTAGGTGCCTCTGGTGCTAAAGATTTAACCATGTCCAAACTGAGTGATCAGGAAATTGAAAAGATTATCGTGAATGGTAAAAATGCCATGCCTCCAATGAAGGTGCTTTTGGAGAATAAAGAAAACATTGATCTTGTTATCAAACACGTCAAATCGTTGAGAAACTAATGCAGGAAGGACACGTTACCGTTGAAGCAGTTGAAGAGTCGTGTGTGCTGGTCGGTGTAATCACCTCCGATATTTCCGAAGAAACAGCACAAGAACATTTAGATGAACTTGAGTTTTTGGCAGAAACTGCTGGAGCTATTACCATTGAAAAATTCACTCAAAAGCTTCCTTATCCAAATCCAAGAACGCATGTTGGAACAGGTAAATTAGAGGAAATCAAACTTTACATTAAAGCGACCGATGTTGAATTGGTCATTTTTGACGATGAACTTTCGCCCTCACAATTGAGAAATATTGAGCGTGAATTGCAATGCAAGGTGCTCGACAGAACCATTTTAATCTTGGATATCTTTGCCCGTCGAGCAAGAACTTTTCATGCAAAAACACAGGTTGAGCTGGCTCAACTACAATACATGCTTCCTCGGTTAACACGCATGTGGACCCACTTGGAACGTCAAAAAGGGGGAATAGGACTTCGTGGCCCCGGGGAATCGCAAATTGAAACCGACCGTCGAATTATTCAGCAACGTATCTCTTTGATGAAAGAGCGCTTGAAGGAAATTGACAAGCAAATGACCGTTCAACGAAGTAACCGTGGACAACTAGTTCGAGTTGCTTTAGTTGGTTATACCAATGTGGGAAAAAGCACCTTGATGAACTTACTTTCCAAGTCGGATGTCTTCGCTGAGAACAAGCTTTTCGCAACTTTAGATACAACTGTACGAAAAGTGGTGATTGACAACATGCCGATGTTGCTTACAGATACCGTTGGCTTCATCCGAAAACTTCCTCAACAATTGATGGAATCGTTTAAATCTACCTTGGATGAAGTGCGTGAAGCAGACCTGTTGGTTCATGTTTTAGATATATCACACCCGAGTTACGAAGATCATTTTCAAGTCGTGAATGAAACACTAAATGAAATCGATAAAACGGAAAAACCAACCATTCTTGTTTTTAATAAAATTGATGCCTATCAAGCCCCTGAGTTAGAAGAAGGGGAAGAAGATCATTCTTCCTTGGAATACTTGAAACGAACGTGGATGTCGAAAATGAACAAAACGAAATGTGTTTTTATCTCCGCTCAAAACAAAGACAACGTCGAAGAACTAAAAGCCGTTCTTTATGAACAGGTGAAAGAAATCTTTCGAGTAAGGTATCCGTATAATAACTTTTTGTATTGATCTGTTTTTAATAAGCTTGTTATATCTTGACCCTACCGACTTAATACATATCTGTATATAAGAAAATCCTTTTCTGTAGCTTACAATCCCGTTCAATTTCATACGGTTTTGATTACTAGTGATGGTATAAATCGGACAGTCCAATTTAGTGCCGAAAAAGTTGTAATTGGTTGCCGGTCCGACTGGATTATTCCCTCCTCTATACCATGCTGAGGAAGCTTGAGTATTAATAACATTGGGCGGGGGATTTCCAGAAGAGAAGTGTAATATTAAGAACAAACCTAATTAAACTTCTTTCAGAAGTCAAGGAGAGTTCAAAAAGACACTTGAAACTCCACCCTAAATTTCTTACTTTTGCACCTTAAAATTTTAGCTTATGTATCGCTCGCACACTTGTGGTGAATTAAGAATGGAACACGTTGGAACTACCGTGACTTTGGCAGGTTGGGTGCAACGTTCACGTGATTTAGGTGGAATGACGTTTACCGATTTACGCGACCGTTATGGCATTACGCAATTGGCTTTCAACATGGAAGTGAATGCCGATTTGTGCGAACAAGCAAGAAAATTAGGGCGTGAATTTGTGATTCAAGTTACAGGCATCGTTATCGAACGCAGTAGCAAAAACAAAAACATTCCCACCGGCGAAATTGAAATCAATGTGACGGAATTAAAAATTTTAAACGCAGCGAAATTACCGCCTTTTACGATTGAAGATGAAACCGATGGAGGCGACGAATTGCGCATGCAATACCGCTATTTGGATTTAAGAAGAAATCCGGTACAACAGAAATTGATTTTGCGGAACAAAGTGGCTTTGGAAACACGGAAATATTTGGATTCTCAAAATTTCATGGACGTCGAAACTCCTGTTTTGATTAAATCTACTCCGGAAGGAGCGCGTGATTTCGTGGTGCCAAGTCGTATGAACGAAGGACAATTTTATGCCTTACCGCAGTCACCACAAACGTTTAAGCAATTGTTGATGGTTTCAGGTTTTGACCGTTATTACCAAATCGTGAAATGTTTCCGCGACGAAGATTTACGTGCCGACAGACAGCCTGAATTTACACAAATCGACTGTGAAATGGCATTTGTGGAACAAGAAGACGTGTTAAATACCTTTGAAGGCCTAATCAAGCATTTATTCAAAACAGTTCGTGGCGTTGAGTTTGAAGGCGCTTTTCCGAGAATGACCTACGCCGAAGCGATGGAAAAATACGGTTCGGATAAACCTGACATCCGTTTCGGAATGGAATTCGTTGATTTAACAAAGGAGGCGCAAGGAAAAGACTTCGTGGTTTTTGACAGCTCTGAAATCGTTTTGGGAATCAACTCAAGCAAGTGCGCGGAATTTACGCGCAAACAAATTGATGAATTGACGGAGTGGGTGAAACGCCCGCAAATCGGAGCAAAAGGTATGGTTTATTTGCGCTACAACGCTGACGGAACGTACAAGTCTTCGGTAGATAAATTCTATTCAGAAGCTGATTTGAAAATATGGGCTGAAAAAGCGAATATGCAACCGGGCGACCTTTTGTTGTTGCTTTCCGGAGAAACGAATAAAACACGCAAACAATTGAACGAATTGCGTTTGCACCTGGGAAATCAATTGGGATTGAGAAGTCCCGATGTGTTCAAACCATTGTGGGTATTGGATTTTCCATTGTTGGAGTGGGATGAGGAAAACGGACGTTACCACGCGATGCATCACCCGTTCACATCTCCAAAACCGGAAGATTTCCATTTAATTTCTACCGAACCCGGAAAAGTACGCGCGAATGCCTACGATTTAGCGATGAACGGCGTAGAATTGGGAGGTGGTTCAATTCGTATTCACGACAGAGCTTTGCAATCCCAAATGTTCGACCTTTTAGGTTTCACAAAAGAAGAAGCACAAGCACAATTTGGATTTTTAATGAACGCCTTTGAGTACGGTGCACCACCACACGGAGGTTTGGCTTTCGGTTTAGACCGATTGGTTGCAACCATGGGTGGTTCGGAATCCATTCGTGACTACATTGCGTTCCCGAAAAACAACAGCGGTCGTGACATGATGATTGATGCCCCTTCGCCATTGGATGAAAAGCAATTGAAGGAGTTGGGGATTCGATTGTAAAAGTCAAGAAAACGACTTGACAATCTGGCCTAAAACAAAGGAACTCTGAACATTGGAGATGTTTTCCAATTTTGCCAATTTTTGCTTCAGAAAAAATTCATAGGATTGGATGTCTTTTACTTCAACAACGAGCAAATAGTCAAAATTTCCCGCTATGTGCATGCACTCATTTACTTCATCCAATAATTTTACTTCTTTTTCGAATATTGAAATCAAATCTTCTTTATGTGCTTTTAAGGTTACCTGACATAGCACACGTAGACCTTTACCTATTTTATTCTTATCCAATAAAGTTGTATAACCTGTAATTATTCCAAGGCGCTCCATTCTTCTGATCCGCTCAAAAGTTGGTGTAACCGACAAACCAATCTCTGCGGCTAAGTATTTTGTTGGGGCTTTAGCGTTCTTTGAAAGTAATTCAAGCAATTTGTAATCTAATCCATCAAGTGTTTCCATAGAAATAGATTCTAATATTTACGTTATAAAAGAATAAAAATAGTAATATATTTTATGAATAAGGCAAATAATAGTATGTTTTTCTTTATAAAAAAACTTATAAAGAATGGGTATAATTTTGGGGAATAAAAAGAAATAACATGAGACCTGAAAGTTTAATGATGAGTTATGGTTATGATCCTTCTCTTTCCGAGGGAGCAATCAAATGCCCAATATTTCAAACTTCTACCTTTGTTTTTAGTTCAGCAAAAGAGGGTAAGCGGTTTTTTCAATTAGCATATGGTATTAGCGCACCTGAAGAAAATGAGCAACTAGGTTTGATTTATAGCCGGATAAACAATCCTGACTTGGAAATATTGGAAAATCGTTTGTCTTTGTGGGATAAGGCAGAAGATTGCGCGGTTTTTGAAAGTGGCATGTCGGCTATTTCTACAGCCATGCTTGAGTTTTTGAGCCCTGGAGATACTTTGCTTTATAGTCGACCGGTTTACGGTGGAACAGATCATTTTATAAATAACTTTCTAAAGAAAATGAACATTGATTCAATCGGATTTTATCCGGGAGAGACAAAACATGAAATTATTGAACGAATTAATGCATCTGGAAAAAAGGATAAGCTAAAAATGATTCATATAGAAACGCCAGCTAATCCAACGAACGCGCTTATAGACATTGAAATGTGTGCCGAAATTAAGCGTCATTTTGAAGGGGAAAATGGTGAAATTATTTTATCCGTTGACAACACCTATATGGGACCCATTTGGCAACATCCCTTAAAACACGGTGCAGATTTGGTTTTGTATTCCGCAACAAAATACATTGGCGGGCATTCTGATGTAATAGCGGGGGCCTGTTTAGGTTCAAAAGCGACCATGTTAAGAGTGAAGGGCTTGCGTACATTTTTAGGTAACATGGCCGGGCCTTGGAACGGTTGGTTACTAATGAGAAGCCTGGAAACACTGAAGGTTAGAATGGAACAACAAGCCAAGAATGCTTTTGAAGTGGCAAAATTCCTTCAAAGTCATTCGAAGGTTGAATTTGTTTATTACTTAGGGTTCATTCATGAAACAGGATCAAGTGAAGAAATTTCCATTTTTGAAAGACAATTTACTTCTGGAGGTGCAATGATTAGTTTTGACATCATAGGAGGAGAAGAACAGGCCTTTACTTTTTTAGATTCGTTAAAGTTGATAAAGCTGGCTGTTTCTCTAGGTGGAACTGAAAGTCTTGCCGAACACCCACAAACAATGACTCATGCAGATGTTCCTTTTGCTGATAAAGAGCGAATGAACATAACCGACAAACTTGTGAGATTATCCATAGGCGTGGAAAATTATGAAGACCTAATCGCTGATATTAGTCAAGCCTTAGATAAAGTGTGATTTGACTTTATTGCAATCGAACTTAAATTCTAAAAAACGAAGCCGCAATTCCATCGGCTTTGAGTCGGCCTTTCTCGGTTAAAATGTATGCGTTTTCAGTTTCAACGAGTTCGCCTTGCTCTTTAAGAGAACCCATGGTTTTTATTTCTGAAGATGATAGTTTTCCAAGTTCTGACAAACTGGTTTTAGACACCCCAAAAATGGTTCTTAAACCAGTTAAAAAAAGTTCGTTCCATTGATCGTTTTTAGATAGGATTTCCATTTCAAACCACGATTCATTTGTACCAACATTTTTGTAATAGTTGGTGTTGTTTGAAATGTTCCATCTTCGCGTTTTTCCATCGAACGAATGCGCCGAAGGTCCAACGCCTAAATAGGGCTTGTTTTGCCAATACGATGAGTTATGTTTGGATTCATATACTGGTTTAGCAAAGTTGGAAATCTCATATTGAAAAAACCCGTTTTGGTTTAAAACCCGCAACATTAAATTAAATTGTTCGGATTGGATGTCTTCGCTAGGTGTTTTTAATTTTCCTGTTTTCACAAAATGATTCAATGCTGTTCGCTTCTCAACAGTCAGACAATAGGCTGAAATATGTTGAATATTCAATGCGATAACTTGTTTTAAATGTTGCTCCCATTCGAGTAAAGTTAAACCAGGTAACCCATAAATTAAGTCAACGGAAATATTTTCAAAGCCCTGTTTTTTAAGTAGGTTTACCGCTTCAAATCCTTGTTCTAAATCATGTGCTCTATTCATCCATTTTAAGTCAGATTCTTTGAACGATTGAAGTCCAATTGAAATCCGATTTACACCTAAAATTTTCCAGTAAGTTATCGTTTCCAAATTAACATCTTCCGGGTTGACCTCAAGTGTAATTTCAACTTCTTGATTAATTGGAAATAAATTACGAATGGTTTCTAAAATAGAACTTAATTCTTCTTCTGTCAAAAGGCTTGGAGTTCCACCACCAAAATAAATAGTTTCAATGGATTCCTTTAATTCATATTTACGCAGTTCAATCTCGCGATTAATAGCAGAGATTAATTCTTCTCTGTAATTTGAGAAGGTTGTCGAAAAATGGAAATCACAATAAGAGCAGCGTTTTCTACAAAAAGGAATGTGAATGTAAATCCCGGCCAAAACCGTAGTTATCTTGTTTTAATAAACTTCAACACTTTTCTTTCTTTTCCAGAAACGATTTCTACCAAATAAGTTCCTTGACTTAGCCTATTGGTATCGAATTGAACAAGGCTAGAAGAACTTGTTTTGGATGATAAGCGTTGCCCATTTATAGTCAGAATAGAAACCACGCTTACATCTTCACTTCCAGTTTGAATGTTGATCATTCCTTCAGAAATTGGATTCGGCCATAATGAGACCAACTCGTCTGTGTTCCATTCAATTCCCGACTGTCCAATACAAAATTGTAAACTAGTTTGATCGCCAAAATCTGCCTCAGACTCTAGAATTTCTGCTAATACCTCGCCGTCAAAAACAATAGATACGCTTCCGTCTTCTTGACACCAGAACCCACCATCCATTCCGTCTCCGTAGCTATCCATAATGTAGTAAGTATAACAACCATCATTCAGGCACCAAGGATCTAGTGTGACAAGGCCCGGTTGATCATCCGGATATCCTGAACCGGCATAAACTGCAGTTGATGAAGCATTTTGTAATTCCCACGTTGTTTCTGAACCGTAACAATCTAACACTAAATTTAATTGTACCGATTGACCACCTATAACAATAGTAAAGGATGAACTTACTGAGTTATTATTACTGTTTTCATCCGTTAATCCGGCATTTGGGTTTGAAACAGCAGCTGCAAAAGTGTGTGCTCCAGCCGTTAAGGTTGCTGTAGGAAGAGAAACAGCGGTAGATTGCCACTGAGCTAAGTTTCCTATCCAGTTAAACACTAAATCTTGATTTCCATCAAATCCATAAACAATATCAACTGTTGTTAAAGCATCTGAACCATTATTTTGAATAGTAACTTGGGGTGTTACTTCTGCTCCACAAAATGTTCCTGATACTCCTTGAGGATTTGTAACTCCTGGATCAACAGCAACAGGAGTAGCGTTTGATGGATCATATCCATCGATAAACTCAGTACCTGAATTATTTGGATCGAGCCAGAATTTCAATTGATTAGAGCTTGTTGAATTTGCTGGTTCCCATGATTTATGTAATCGTCCGTAATAATCTGGAGCGCTTAGATTAGTGCACGAAGCTCCACCACCCCAAAGTTGACCAATGATTCGGTGATTTTGATCGAACAATGGAGAACCCGACGAACCTCCTTCTGTCGTTGTATTTCGATCCCATTCTACGGTCCATGTTGAATTAGCTTCGCTTGATCCCATTCCTTGACTTGATACAGCAGGTGCATCATCGAATGCTATTTTCTTAATATCTCCTGAAGGATGGTGAATACAAACAGAAGATGTTGGTGGTGCGTCCGCGTTGTTCCAACCTGCAAAATAGGGATTGTATGTTAACGGAACAGTGTTTCCTTGAAGACCACCGGTTATTTCAACCAAACAAAAATCAGTAGGAGTTCTTCTCGATCTCAATACTGCTCCACTTAATGATTGAAAAGTAGGTGATGCCGCAGGGTTATTGCAATCAGCAGACTGCCAATTGAAACGGAAAATCCAGTTTGTAGGGTCAGAATAACAATGATTGGCAGTTAAAACGTAAGGCTTTCCATCATTTAATGTATTGTTAATTAACGCTCCCGAGCAAAAACCATTACTTCCAGAAACTAGCATTACAGCACTATTTCGTTCTAATTGCCAAGGTAAACCATCCGGACAATTCACATTCATGTTGCATGCGCCCGAACCGCCAAATGCCTTAGCTTGAAACTCATCAGCCGTTCGATAACCGTGTGTAACCGTTGAAATTTGAACGTTACCCAAATCAGTTCCCCTTTTTACATAATATTCAATGATTGCAGTGTTTCCAGGAATTAACTCCGTTCCCAATTGACCATTATAAATGTGGTTTGCATTGAACTTTCCTAAAATAAAATCTTTTGAATCATTGTAGACATACAATTCATTTCCTTCTGGGATTGTTGTATTTGAAAAAGTTAAATTTACAGTTAATGCTTTTTCGCAACTGACTTTTAATAACCAAATTCTATCTCCATTTGGTATATTAATCCAAGACCCACTATTATTTAACCCTAAGTTGGTATAATTTTTAAAACCGAATCTCCAAGGTGCTGTTCCTGTATTGTCCACCAAAGCATCCTCTGCACGAAGTTCTTCAATATTTGGTTGAGCAAACGTTCGATGATCAATTTTTTTAGAAAGATCTTTTTGTTTCAATCCTTTTGGAACACCTCCATTTCCTTGGATTTGAGAAAAGAGAATTCCAGTTGCAAAAAGAAGGGAAATGCTAAATAAAAATTTCATGGTTTAGTTTTTAGTGATTTTTACAATGGCCACTGCCAAATAATTGAATCAAGGTTGTCATTTAGATACTCAACAGCATGCTCTAGGGAACAGCAATCGTGCAATCCATCTGCTTGATAAACAACTTCTTGCTCTAATATTTTCTTATTGCAAACAATACAGTTTGTTTCAACAATATTATCCGATTTGAAAATTGTACCCTCTTTACCGTTTTTTAGTTTTTTGTATATGGAAGTTGTCATTTTCTTTGAATTATAAAATTTAGTTTATCAATTAGTTGGTATAGCGTTTAATGCTGCATCCTTTTGGAGGGGTCGCGGAAGGTTTTATTTTTTTTTCTTGACTGAGTCCGTTAATTGCATTTATAAGATAAGGAATGTCTTCCTTTCTTTTGTTGTCCCAAATATTATCAATGGATCCTGAATACACTAATTTCAAATCTTCGTTAAATAGAAAAACATGAGGGGTCGTTTTCGCACCAAAAGCATTGGCTAAAGTAGATTTCTCATCCAATAAATAGGGCATTTGATATCCTGCTTCTTCTGCATGTTTTTTCATTTGGTTTTCTGAATCTACACCTTCACTTATCCCCAATTGGCGATTTTTTTCGTTTGAGTTTACCAAGACAAAACCCACATTGCGTTTAACAGCCTGATCGAAAATCGTATTATATTGGCGCTCCCATCCCGGAAAGTCAGGAGTTCCAACCACAAAAGGACACGTGTTACAAGTAAAAATAATAATAAGACCTTTTTCTAGTTTATTTTCTTTTAAAATGGTTTTCGCATTTGTTTTCACATCTAACAGTTGTAAGTCACTCAAAGGCATTGAGGTTCCCTTTTTTATCTGAGTAAAACAAGAGAAACCAACCAAAACCGAAATAAAAATGGAACTAATTATTTTCATCTAATCTTATAATTTGAATGGAAAGTTACAATTTTTCATTTGAATGTGTTTTAATAAACGTTCAATACTTCGAAAAAGTTGTGTTCATTTTTCTATCTTTGTACGAGACTTAATATGACTAAAAATCCTTTTGTTATTGGAATTTGTGGAGGAAGTGGTTCTGGAAAAACGACTTTACTGAAAAGGTTGTCTGAATCATTTTCTAACTTAAGCACAGCCGTTTTTTCGATGGACAACTATTATTTTCCGATTGAGAAACAAGCAAAGGATAAAAATGGAATCGTTAATTTCGATTTGCCTAAAGCTCTCAATGAAGCGAAATTAACTTCTGATTTATTGCAGTTGATTAAAGGAGAGCCAATTGAAGTTAAAGAATATTTTTTTAATTCTCCCCCAGATAAAAATGTGTTAATTACCATTGAGCCTGCCGATTTATTAATCGTCGAGGGATTGTTTTTGTTTCATTACAAGGAAGTTTCTAAGGCGATTGACTATAGCGTTTTTGTAGATGTAGACCACGGAATTCAACTGGATAGACGACTTTATCGTGATCAAGAAACACGTGGATATAAGCGCGCTGATATTTTATATCAATGGGATAATCACGTTTTACCGTGTTACGAACAATTCATAGAGCCCTATAGAAACCGAGCAAATTTCATTTTTAGAAATGACCATAATGCGGATACCGACTTTGATAGTTTGCGAAATCAGCTCATTCAAAATCTTGATTCATGAAGACCATTTTAAAATGGATTTTTGATCAACGTATTTTTGTTTTTTCGGGATTCATGTTTTTAAGTGCTTTAGTCGCATTCAGATTATCAAGAGAAACCCCCATTGATTTCGAGAAACTCCAAACTAAGATTTCGCAATTGGATCGGGATTTACAGCAGTCAGCGAAAAAATTATTGGCCTCCAACACAAATTTTTCCAATCCAGCAAAAACACCTTTTTTAGTTCATTTATACCAAGAAGATTCCCTTATTTATTGGAATACAAACAAAGTTCCCATTTCCAAATTTACAAACATTCAATTTCCATCTGATGGAGTAAATAGGCTTCAAAACGGATGGTATTATTCCCGCGTTTATCAAGAAAAGGACAAGAAAATAGTTGTATCGTATCAAATCCGTAATGAATTCGATTATGAAAATGCTTTTTTAGAAAACAGGTCGAATGGTGAGCTCTGTGAAAGTTCTTTTACAATTTCTTTGAATCCATCGGAAGGTTTTCAGATTAAGAATAGTTCAGGTAAATACCTGTTTTCCGTAATTTCTCCTACCAATAGGCAAAATGATAATCCATGGATATTGGTTTTTATTTGTTTTGCAATAGCTTTGTTAGGAATTGGTTTTTACAATAAATTCAGTTTTAACTCGACTCAAATAGGCCTATCGTTTGGGTTTTTATTTTTAGTTCGATTTTTATTTTTTGTAATTGATATTGAACAAATATTTGAAAATCAAACTTTTATTTCGGCTGATTTATTCGGTTACAATCGTTATTTTTCAAACTTTCTAGATTTCTGTTTGAATGTACTTGTCGGATCAGCCACATTTGCGCTAATTGGAAAAATAATTAAACGAGTCAAGTTTGGCAATTATTTTCTATTCATATGGTTTATTCTTGGGTGGTGGTCGATTATAGAAATCATAAAAATGATCGTTCTATATTCTGTAATTCCGTTGAATTTTCTTGATTTTTTTGATTTGACAATTTATTCTTATTTGTCTCTTTTTGTCACCGGATTTGGGCTTTTTATGGTTTACAAAGTTTTTGCTTTATCTCTGAAAACAAAAGAAAATAATAAGGTCTTCTTCATTGTATTGGTCGTATTTGCATCATTTTTAATTTTATTTCAAAAAAATGCTGTCTTTTCGTCCTTATTTCCATTAATACTTCTTTTTGTTTTTCAAGTAACGCGAATTAATAATGGCGCAAAAAGGTTTTTATTATTGACTCTTTTTTCAATGATTTTAGTTTCAGAATTTAATAAGCATCAAATTTTGAAAGAACAAGAAAACAGAAAATTATATGCTCGTCAAATTGCAGTGGAACAAGATATCAATCTTGAGTTGGCTTTTACAGAAATCAAACAAAAACTGAGTAAAGATCAATTAATAAAGAGTGTTTCGAAAGATCAAGCAGTAGAAGTTAGCCAGTCTGATTTTGGAGATA
>Ga0194116_10000693_pt1 | contig 55872 bp, 46 predicted proteins | sample TA2MahsurfametaG_4_FD_148617 | JGI IMG/M metagenome (GOLD analysis project Ga0194116, IMG submission 148617) | Freshwater microbial communities from Lake Tanganyika, Tanzania - TA2015008 Mahale S9 surface | ecosystem: Environmental > Aquatic > Freshwater > Lake | place: Tanzania: Lake... | reverse complement strand
CACCCTGTGTAGGCTTGATGTGTGGCGGAGACGGTGGGATTCGAACCCACGATCCGCTTTTGGCGGATACTCCCTTAGCAGGGGAGCACCTTCGGCCTCTCGGTCACGTCTCCGTTCTATTTATTCTACCCTACGACTTGCTGCTCTCTTCGGTGCGCGCTCAGCACCCGTAACGTTTACCCCGCCAGCAGGGGCATAAGGTCTTTGCGAATGTCCCGCGCGCCTTGCTGGGGGGCATAGCGCTCCACCACGTTGCCCTCGCGGTTGATCAGAAACTTGGTGAAATTCCACTTAATGGCTTCTGTACCCAAAATACCCGGGGCGGCACTTTTGAGATGCTGATAAAGCGGGTGCGCATGGGGCCCATTGACATCGGTCTTGGCAAAAAGCGGAAACGTGACGCTAAATCGGCTGTCGCAGAACTGGGCAATCTCGTCTGCAGACCCGGGCTCTTGGCCTCCAAACTGGTTGCAGGGAAAGGCCAAGACCTCGAACCCAGCGTCTTTTACTTCTTCGTAGAGTGCCTGCAGCTCTTTGTACTGGGGGGTAAAGCCACAGGCACTGGCCACATTCACCACCAAGAGCACCTTGCCTGCATAGTCGCGAAGGTTCTCGGTCTGGCCGTTGAGTCGCGTTAAGGCAATATCGGGTAACGCCATATTCTTACGCCCTCACAGTAGAGCAAACCACAAACATTAGGCCGCAAGCCGCCCCGACTGATAGTCGGCAATGGCCTGCTCGATTTCTTGTCGCGTATTCATGACGAAGGGGCCATACTGCACCACGGGCTCGTTCAGTGGTCGTGCCGCCAATACCAAGAACCGTGCGCCTGCCGCCTGCGCGCGCACTTCGAGTGCCTCGCCGGGCCCAAGTACGCCGCCCATTTTGATACTCAGCGACCCGCCGGGCAGATCGACCGCACCTTTAAAGACGTAGACAAAGCACGCATGGCCTTCTGGCAGCCTCTGAGTAAACACACCACCCGCAGGAAGGGTGACATCGAGGAAGAGGGGCTGGGTGCTAATGCCGTGAATTGGACCTGTGGTTGGCCCCGCCGTTTGCCTCGTCGCGGACGCCTGCCCTAGACCCTGCGCATCATTAGGCGCAAAAAACTGGCCTGCAATTACCTTAACCCGTATACCGTTTACCAATGACACGACCGGAATCTCTGCACTGGGAATGTCACGATAGCTCGCAGGCTTCATTTTCTCGGCCGCAGGCAGGTTGATCCAGAGCTGAAACCCCCGCATCGCGCCGCGTTCCTGCTGAGGCATTTCGGAGTGAATGATGCCGCGGCCGGCGGTCATCCACTGCACATCGCCGCTGCGCAGATGGCCCTTATTGCCCAGATGGTCTTCGTGCAGCATGTGGCCTTCGAGCATGTAGGTAACCGTCTCAAAGCCACGATGGGGATGAGGAGGAAAGCCCGCAATATAGTCGTCTGGGTTTTCGGTGGAGAACTCATCGAGCATGAGAAATGGGTCTACCCGCATCTGGTGGGCGCCCAGGCTGCGGTGCAGCCGCACCCCAGCGCCATCAGAGGTCTGCTGCGCGGGAATTGTCTGAACCAGTGCCCGGGCGGTCATGACAGTCCAAACGCCTTATGCAGAGCTCGAACGGCGAGCTCCATGTACTTGTCAGCGATAACCACCGAGATCTTAATCTCGCTGGTAGAGATCATCTGAATATTAATGCCCTCGGCCGCAAGCGTTTCGAACATCTGGCTTGCGATGCCGACATGGGATCGCATACCAATGCCAACCACCGACACCTTACAGATCTGGTTATCACCAGAGATTTCGCGGGCGTTGATCTCGGGCTGCACCTTGGCCTGAAGGACATCGAGGGCCTTCTGAAGCTCATTGCGGTGCACTGTGAAAGAGAAATCGGTCATGCCATCGTGGCTGGCGTTTTGAATAATCATGTCCACATCGACATTGGCCTGGGCCACGGGCCCCAGAATGCGATAGGCCACGCCGGGCTTGTCGGGAACGCCTGCGATCGTAATCTTGGCCTCGTCACGGTTAAAGGCAATACCCGAAATAACGGCCTGCTCCATGGTGTCGTCTTCCTCGTATGTGATCAGGGTGCCCGACTGGGCCTCTTCTTGTAAATCGATATCAGGGTCGGTAAGGCTCGAGAGAACGCGGGTTTTTACTTTGTACTTTCCTGCAAACTCCACCGAACGAATCTGCAGCACCTTAGAGCCCAGGCTTGCCATCTCAAGCATTTCCTCAAAGGTGATCTTCGCGAGCCTGCGGGCGTCGGGCTCGATGCGCGGGTCGGTGGTGTAGACGCCATCAACATCGGTGTAGATGAGGCATTCCTCTGCCTTGAGCGCCGCCGCCACGGCCACAGCGGAGGTGTCAGAGCCACCACGGCCCAGTGTGGTGATCGATCCCGCGCCGTCGATTCCCTGAAACCCAGTGATGATCACCACATAGCCGTTGCCCAGGTCTTCCCTCACCCGGGCATCATCAATCGACTCGATACGGGCCTTGGTGTAGGCAGAGTTAGTGCGCACAGGCACCTGCCAGCCGGTATAGCTGCGGGCCTTGACCCCTTGTTTCTGTAGCGCCAGCGCCAGTAGCCCCACAGAGACTTGTTCGCCGGTGGCGGCGATCTGGTCAAGTTCGCGAGGGTCTGGGTTGTCGGTGATTTCTCTGGCAAGACCCAGAAGCCGATTGGTCTCGCCGCTCATGGCAGAGGGCACGACGACCATCTGGTGGCCTGCCCGGTGCCACTTGGCGACACGCCGAGCGACATTCTGAATACGCTCGGTGGACCCCATACTGGTGCCACCGTATTTATGAACAATGAGAGACATGAGAGAAACCTGCGCGCGGCAGATTGGTTAGCGAAAGGTTAACGAGGCCAATGGGCTGAATGTGAATGGTCGAGATGCAAAAATCCCGCGCGTAACCATACCCGAAATCCGCCGGATTCTCCAGCCACAGCGGCTGCGACGGTAAGCTGGGCCCGGCTTTCAGGGCCCGCGCTGCGAAGCTGCCGGCAGAACTCTTCAAGGCGTCTTGCCGGTGGCATTGGAAGGCCTTTTTCCGCAATCCATGCCCGCAAGGTTCTCGCCATACGGGTAGCCGGCATGCTACAGAGTGCCGAGAGGCTAAGCCTGTCTATGCCATCTGCATGGGGTGCCTTGCAGAGCTGCAGGTCTTTGCGGGTGACCGACTCCAAGACCGCCCGTGCCTCTTGTAGATGCGCCACAGACCGGGCCATGGCACTGACTGCCCCAGGACGCATGGATCGCAACACAGGCATGACCTCCCGTCGCAGCCGGTTGCGATCGAAATACATAGCCTCGTTGCTAGGGTCGTCGATCCAGTGCAGGCCATGCTTTCGTGCATATGCCTGCAGCGCCTTTTTGTCGCAGCCAAGAAGAGGGCGCCAGAGCAGGCCCCATGGGCTTGGGGTAAGGGTCTGCATAGCAGTGAGCCCTTCGAGTCCTGCGCCGCGCATCCACTGCAGCAGCATTGTTTCAACCAGGTCGTCTTGATGATGGGCCAGGGCGATACCCCGCGCCTTGTTGTGGCGGCACTGCATCCCAAGTGCTGCTCGCCGTGCCTGTCGGGCGGCGGCCTCTATGCCAAGGGCCGATTTCTGTTCAGCCGAAATGACGGGCCTGCGCACGGCAAGCGCGATTTTATGAAGGGCGCAGAATGATCGGCAGTGCTGCTCCATGGCATGGGCTGCCGGCTGCAGCCGATGATTCACATGGGCCGCCTGAACCGAAAAATGTTGCCAGGCCTGACCGCCCGCTATCTGCCGAGCCAGGGCATGCAAGAGTACGGTGGAATCAAGGCCTCCTGAATAGCCAACCAGAATAGGCCCAGGGGGCATCTCTGGCGGAGGGTGGGCTAAGGCCCGAATAACAGGGTCGCGCTGCGCTGACGCTTCAGGCGGCTTCTTTGAACTTGCCATAGGCCCGAATGCGCGCCTGTCGCCGCGCGATTAAGGCGTCTGTCTCTAGCCCTGCGACGAGCTTGAGCCCCTCTTCAATTGCTTTTTTAAGCTGCGCGGCGGCTTGGTCGGGGGCCCGGTGCGCGCCGCCGAGAGGCTCGGGTACAACACGGTCGATAAGCCCCAGCGTCTTGAGCCTCTGCGCCGTGATACCGAGGGCCTCGGCGGCCTCGGGCGCCCGCTCGGCGCTTTTCCAGAGAATGGAGGCACAGCCCTCGGGAGAGATAACCGAGTAGGTGGCATATTGCAGCATCACCATGTGGTCGCCCACCGCGATGGCGAGCGCGCCCCCAGAGCCTCCTTCGCCAATTACCGCAGCGATAAGGGGAACCTCAAGACCGGCCATGACAAAAAGGTTGCGGCCGATGGCCTCGGACTGGCCGCGTTCCTCAGCACCGATGCCGGGATAGGCGCCTGGGGTGTCAATAAGCGTGATAACCGGCAGGCCAAACCGCTCGGCCAGGAGCATCAGCCGCTCTGCCTTGCGATAGCCCTCGGGCCTTGGCATGCCAAAGTTTCGAAAAGTACGTTCTTTAAGGTCGCGGCCCTTTTGGTGGCCAATCACCATAACCGACTGCCCATTGAAACGCGCAAGGCCGCCCACAATGGCGGGGTCATCGGCGAAACTTCGGTCGCCGTGAAGCTCATAAAAATCTGTGAACACAGCCCCGATATAGTCGAGGGTGTAAGGGCGCTGCGGGTGACGGGCAACCTGGGCGATCTGCCAGGGGGTGAGCTTTGCGTAGATCTCTTTGAGCTGCAGGTCGGCCTTCTCGCGCAACTGGGTAATCTCTTCAGAGATATCCACGGCCGAGTCGTTCTGCACAAACCGAAGCTCTTCGATCTTGGCCTCGAGTTCGGCCACAGACTGTTCAAAGTCCAGGAAGGTCTGTTTCATGAAGACGGTATTGTCCTCTATTTTGTGGATTGGCAGGCGCGGGTGGCTGAGCTAGGCCCTGCGCCAGGTCGTTCCACCCGGACCATCCTCAAGAACAATGCCCTTGGCCAGCAGCGCCGCCCGAATGGCATCGGCCTGGGCAAAGTCTTTATCTTTTTTCGCCGCAGCCCTGCGGGCGATTTCCGCCTCGATTGCCGCATGGGAGGCTTCGGCGCTGTCTTGTCCCTGACCGCCTGCCTGCCGGGCCTCTGCGGGAGCCCTCTGCAGCAGCCCCAGAATTCCTCCTAGTTGCCGCAGCAGCTGCCCGCGCGCCCGGTTCTGCTGGGCCTCGCTGGGATCTTCGCGGTTTTTGAGTATCTCGGCGGCCAGGCCAAACAGACAGGCAATGGCCTCGGGGGTATTGAAGTCGTCTTCCATGGCCTGGGCAAATGCCTGTACCAGTGCATTGTCGCTGCGCAGGGCCTGCATGCCCTGGCGGGTGGTATCTGTTGATGAATCGGCAGCCGCTGTTAGTCCGCTGGCCTCCAGTGCGGTGTAGAGCCGCAGCAGGCCTGACCGCGACTCTTGCAGGGCGGCATCCGAATAGTTGAGCGGGCTGCGGTAGTGGGCGCGCAGAATAAAGAACCGCACCACCTCTGGGTCAAATGCCGCCAGCACTTCGCGAATCGTGAAAAAGTTACCCAGAGATTTCGACATCTTTTCATCGTCGATACGCACAAAGCCGTTGTGCATCCAGATATTGACAAAGGGCTTACCGGTCTCTGCACGATAGGCGCCCTCCGACTGGGCGATTTCATTTTCGTGGTGGGGAAACTGCAGGTCTGCACCGCCCCCATGGATATCGAAATGCGGTCCTAACAGGCTGCAGCTCATCGCCGAGCATTCGATATGCCAGCCTGGCCGACCCTTGCCATAGCGGGAGGGCCAGACGGCATCGGCGGGCTCCTCGGGCTTGGCCTGTTTCCATAAGACAAAGTCGAGGGGGTCGCGTTTCTGGTCTTCTATGGCTACCCGTTCGCCTGCCCGCAGGTCGTCAAGAGACTTTCCAGAGAGCTGGCCATAGCCGGCAAAGGCCCGCACCGAGAAGTTCATATCGCCCGGCTCGCCGTCGCTGCGCACCGCCTGGTAGGCGTAGCCATTGGTGGTGAGCCTGTCGATAAGAGAGAGCATCTGCGGCACGTAGTCGGTGGCGCGAGGCTCATGGTCAGGCGGTTCGACACCCAGTGCCGCGGCATCTTGGTTCATGGCCGCGATGAACCTGGCGGTAAGGGCGGCGATGGGCTCGTTGTTTTCCACGGCGCGCTTGATAATCTTGTCTTCGATATCGGTGATATTGCGCACGTAGGTTACCCGCAGCCCCAGGCAACGAAGCCACCGACGCACCATGTCAAATGCCACCAGCACGCGGGCGTGGCCAACATGGCAGTAGTCGTACACCGTCATGCCACAGACATACATGCGGACATGGCCCGGTTCAATAGGTGCCAGCGTGTCCTTGGTGCGGGTTAGGCTGTTATAGATCTGCAAGAAAACCCCTCTGATCCTGTCGGCGACTGGTCTATTCGCCTCGTATTTTTAGTCTTTATACTGCGAACTATGCATTTTAATTGGGCTTCCTTTCTTGGCCGTTGGCTTTCGCTGGTCTGGCTGTCACTGCTGCCGGTCGCGGTGCTCGCGCAGCCGCTTGTCAGCCCGGCAGGTGTTGTTCCTGCCATCTCGCCTGAAATTACCCGGGCCGCAGACCTCTTGGAGCTTCGGCAGTTTGCCGAGGCCGAAAAGGCAATCAAAGACGGGCTTCGGGCGAGGCCGCGTGATCCGCAGTGGCGCTTCCTTGAGGCCGTGCTCTGGGCGGAGACCCGCAAGCCTGATGAGGCCATTGCTGCCTTCGAGTCTCTGGTGGATGAGTTCCCTGAGCTGTCTGAGCCGCACAATAACCTAGCTGTTTTGTATCTTCGCCAGGGGCAGCCCCAGAAGGCCCGCCAGGCACTTGAGCGGGCCATTCGAAACCGGCCCGACTATGCCCTGGCCTACGAAAACCTGGGTGATCTCTATGTGCAGATGGCCTTCGATGCCTATGATCGCGGCAGCCGGGTGCCCACTGCCTCGGCATTTCTCAAGCCCAAGCGCGATCATCTGCTGGCCCTGCCCGCAGCACGGCAAGTCTCTTCTGCCCCGATCTCCGAGTCTGATCAGCCCAGCCCTTGGGCTGCCGGTCTTGTTCCTGTTTCAAATGTTCAGCGCTCTGCGCGAAAGGAAAGGCCTTACATGGTTGAACTTACCACCACGATTGGGAAAATCACCCTTAGGCTTGATGCCGAGAAGGCGCCAAAGACCGTAGAGAACTTTCTTGCCTACGTGAAAAGCGGGCACTTCGATGGCACCATTTTTCATCGGGTAATTGACGGGTTCATGATCCAGGGCGGGGGGTTTGACGAGAAAATGGTGCAGAAGCCCACTCGGGACCCGATAGACAATGAGGCTAGCAATGGCCTAAAGAATAAGGCTTACACGGTGGCGATGGCCCGCACCAGCGACCCGCACTCTGCCACGGCCCAGTTTTTCATCAACGTGGTGGACAACGCCTTCCTGGATTTCAAGGTACCAACGGGCAATGGCTGGGGCTATGCGGTCTTTGGAGAGGTCGTAGAGGGTAAGGATGTTGTCGACAAAATCAAGAAGGTAAAGACCGCCAACAAAGGCTTTAATGCCGATGTACCGGTGGATCCCGTGGTTATTACCAAAGCTGAGGCGAAGCAATAAGCCAGGTTAAATCACCTGTATCCCAGCTCGCACTGCCCAAGTCGGCACGCGTACTGATTTGTTCGGATATGCATCTACATGATGCGCAGCCGCAGACCATCGAATTTTTTCTGCACTGGCTTTCTTGCCGGGCCCAGGGCGCGGACTATCTACTGCTGCTGGGTGATGTCTTTGACACCTGGGTCGGGGATGACCTCACTGCAGTTGAAGAGGCTGGGAATACCCCCCCATGGAAAGCGCTTTCTGAGGCGATTGCCAGCCTGCGCGAGCAGCACCCCTTATACCTTGGGCTGATGGTTGGAAACCGAGACTTTCTCATGGGGCCTGGAATTGCCCGGTCGCTCGGTGCGAACTGCCTAGCAGATTACCTGGTGTTGTCACACCCAGGGCTTTCTGATGGCCCTGCGCTCCTATGCCACGGAGACTCGCTGTGTATTGCCGATACGTCATACCAGAAATGGCGTGCTCAGGCACGGTCGCACGCATGGCAGCAGCAGTTTCTCTCTCAGCCTTTGGCCAGGCGACAAGACTTTGCCACGGGCCTTCGCATGCAGAGCGAGCAGGAAAAAGAGCATAAGCCCGCGACTTACATGGATGTCGTGCCCGAGGAGGCTGACCGTCTGCTTACCGAATATGGCGCGGGGGTCTTGGTGCATGGGCATACCCACCTGCCAGGCTGCTACCGTCTGCCTTCGGGGCGCCCGCGCTGGGTTTTGCCCGATTGGGCTGCCCCGCACGAAGGCGCGCGTGGGGGCGGACTGCAGATTGATGGCCAGGGAATTCGTGTGGCGCCTTTGGTCTAAGCCACCGCTGCCATCAGCGCTTTGATAGGAGGTTTCATGAGTCATGTGTTTCACCGCAACAGTCGGCACGACTATCCCTGGATAGAAACCGGGGAGGGCTGCTGGCTTATTGATCAGAGTAACAAGCGCTACCTTGATGCCTGTGGCGGGGCCGCAGTCAGCAGCCTGGGGCATCAGCATCCTGCAGTGGTTCAGGCCATGCACCAACAGCTTGACCGGCTGGCCTATGCCCACACAAGTTTTTTTTCCAGTGCCCCGGCTGAGGCGCTGGCAGACCGTTTGGTCTCTCTGGCGCCTTTTTTCGGCCCGGACTCCTCGAAGCGACTCGACAGGGTGTATCTGGTATCGAGTGGTTCAGAGGCCATCGAAGCAGCACTCAAGCTGGCGCGGCAACTGGCCATTGAGCGCGGGGAGCCTAAGCGCACCAAATTTATTGCCCGCCGGCAGAGCTACCATGGCAACACGCTGGGGGCACTTGCTGTGGGCGGTAATGCCTGGCGTCGCGCGCCGTTTCAAGAACTTCTTATGCCGGTCACCCATGTGTCGCCCTGTTATAGCTACCGTGGCAGGCATGATGGCGAGAGCGATCGGCAGTATTCCGAGAGACTGGTTGCTGAGTTCGAACAGACCGTGGTCGCCGAAGACCCGCAGACGGTTTTGGCCTTTGTGGCCGAGCCGGTGGTGGGCGCAACCTTGGGGGCGGTTGCCGCAACGGAGGGGTATTTCGCGGGCATTCGGGAGGTCTGCGACCGTTACGGCATTCTGCTTATTCTTGATGAAGTGATGTGCGGCATGGGGCGCACGGGCAGTCTGTTTGCCTATGGCCAGGAAGGCATTCAGCCTGATATGGTTACGGTGGCAAAGGGGCTGGGCGGGGGCTATCAGCCCATTGCCGCGCTTATCACCTCGGCGGCCGTGCACGACACGATTGCCCAGGGTTCAGGGTTTTTTCAGCATGGCCATACCTATCTGGGGCATCCCGTGGCCTGTGCCACAGCAGTAGCGGTTCTTGATGTCATGGCGCGCGAAAAAATCGTCGAAGGCGTTGGTGCCAAGGGGGCCCGGCTTAGGGCAGCACTCGAGCAGAGCCTCGCCAACCTCGACTGGGTAGGCGACATACGAGGCCGTGGCCTTTTCATAGGAATCGAACTGGTGCAAGACCGGGAGTCAAAAGAGCCTTTTGCGCCGGGGCTTAAGCTGCATGCCAAGGTGAAGCAACGGGCGCTCGATCATGGGCTGATGTGCTACCCCATGGGCGGTACGCTTGATGGCCAGCGGGGCGACCATATTCTGCTAGCCCCGCCCCTGGTGATGCCAGACCATGAAATAGACGAAGTGGCCCGACGCCTTACCACGGTGCTTACCGAGATTACTAGGGAACTCCCCAGGTAAGGGATTTTTCTTTTTGAGCAAAAGATAGGCTAGGGTATGGCTCGTTTTCGCTCACAAAGGAGTTTTTTCATGAAATCAAAGATTGTCTGGTCCGCGGCCCTCGCCGTTGCTGCCTCGGTGGCAGCCCCAGTTGCCTCTGCAAACTCGTTTTTTACGATTGGCACCGGGGGCGTAACCGGTGTCTACTACCCAGCCGGGGGTGCAATCTGTCGTCTGGTGAATAAAGACCGCAAAGACCACGGGCTTCGGTGCTCGGTGGAGTCAACAGGGGGATCGGTCTTTAACGTGAACGCGATCCGGTCTGGCGATATTGAGTTTGGCGTTACCCAGTCCGACTGGCAGTTTCATGGCATAAAAGGCAGTAAGGCCTTTGAAAAGCAGGGTCCTATGCCCGAGCTGCGCTCGGTGTTCTCTCTGCATCCCGAGCCCTTTACTTTGCTGGCCCGCAAGGAATCAAACATTAAGTCGTTTGATGACCTGAAGGGCAAACGGGTGAATATTGGAAACCCAGGCTCGGGTACGGTGGCCTCTATGGATGAGCTGCTGGCTGCCATGGGCGCAAGCCGTAGCTTCTTTGGCCTGGCCGCCGAGCTACGGCCCGATGAGCATGGCGCGGCGCTCTGCGACAATAAGATCGATGCCTTCTTCTACGGTGTGGGCCATCCCAGTGCCAATATTCAAGACCCCACCACGGCATGTGGGGCGCAGCTCGCCAATATTACTGGCCCGGCCGTGGATAAGCTGGTGAAGGCAAATCCCTATTACGCCTATGCCGAAATTCCGGGCGGTCTGTATGCCAACAACCCGAACACCACTCGAACCTATGGTGTCAAGGCCACGCTAGTAACCAGTGCCAAGGTGCCTGAGCAGACTGTCTATGTTCTGGTGCGCGCAGTCTTTGAGAACTTCGAAGAGTTCAAAAAGCTGCACCCTGCTCTGGCCAATCTGCGTCCGCAGGACATGGTGACCGATGGAAATTCGGCGCCACTGCACCCCGGTGCTGCCCGCTATTTTCGTGAAAAGGGGCTGCTCAAGTAGCCGACTGCCCCCGGCGTTGTTTTAAAGGCGTCTGATGCCCAGCGGCAACGCCGGTATCGACCAGCGGGTCGCTGAGGCCGACCAGGGCGGACGCTCCCCCAAGGGGGCGTTTGCCCTGGTAATTCCGGGTCTGTGTCTGGCCTGGGCCCTGTTCCAGTTGTGGGTGGCCTCGCCCATCCCCTATTGGATTCGTACCGGGCTCTTCAACGATTCTGAGGTACGGTTTATCCACCTCAGCTTCGCCCTGGCGCTCGTGTTTCTTTGTTATCCCATATCCCGTAGCGCGCCGCGCGATCGGGTTCCTTGGTATGACCTTATCTTCGCTCTTGTCGGTGCGAGTGCCTCTGCCTACTTATTTGTCTGGTATGCCGAACTTGCCATGCGGCCCGGAAGTCCTTTGGCCCTAGACCTGGCTATGTCGGTGGTGGGTGTTGTAATGTTGTTAGAGGCCACCCGTCGGGGCCTTGGGCTGCCAATGGTTATTCTTGCTCTGGTCTTTCTGGCCTATGTGTTTCTGGGGCCCTATATGCCAAGCCTGATTGCCCATAAGGGGGCAGGTCTTTCGAAGGCGGCAAGCCATTTCTGGCTCACCACAGAGGGCGTCTTTGGCGTAGCGCTCGGGGTGAGCGCCAGCTTTATCTTTCTCTTTGTGCTTTTTGGGGCTCTGCTTGAAAAAGCGGGCGCTGGTAACTATTTCATTCTCTCGGCAGTCAGCCTTCTGGGGCATATGCGGGGGGGGCCGGCAAAGGCTGCGGTGGTGGCCTCGGCAAGTACCGGAATGATCTCCGGGTCGTCGATTGCCAATGTGGTGACCACGGGCACCTTCACCATCCCCCTTATGAAACGGGTGGGCTATCCGGCGCACAAGGCCGCTGCGGTAGAAACGGCTGCATCGGTTAACGGCCAGATCATGCCCCCGGTAATGGGTGCCGCGGCCTTTCTTATGGTGGAGTACGTTGGTATTCCGTATACCCAGGTATTGCAGCATGCGCTACTGCCCGCGCTGGTGAGCTATATAGCGCTGTTCTACATCGTGCATCTTGAGGCAATGAAGCTCGGCATTGCGGGAATTCCCCAGGGGCAGATGGCCTCGGCGCGTCAGCGTGCTATTGGCTGGGGCCTCACCCTATCGGGCTTAGTGATCGTTGGTGCAACAAGCTATTGGGCTCTGTTAGTCATAAAACTGGCTCTGGGGCCGGCTGCCTCGTTTGCGATTCCTGCGCTGGTCTTTGTTGTCTATCTGCTGTTGCTGCGCTATTCGGCTCGGCAGCCCCAGGAGCATCGGGTCGATGTGGAGGCCATCACCGTCACGCCACCAATTGGCCCAACGCTGCGCAGCGGTCTGCATTTTCTGCTGCCGGTGGTGGTCTTGGTCTGGTGCCTGATGGTCGAGAAGCTCTCGCCGGGTCTTTCGGCCTTCTATGCCACGGTGGTACTAATCGTCATGCTGGTTACCCAGAAGCCGCTGGCGCGGATTCTTATCGGGCAGACTGCTGGATGGTCGCTCTGGCAAGAAGGCCTTATCGATCTGCGCGACGGCATGATCTCTGGCTCTCGTAACATGATTGGTATCGCCCTGGCCACTGCCGCTGCCGGCATTATCGTTGGCACCGTAACCCTCACCGGTATTGGCCTTGTGCTTATCGAGGTCGTGGAAATTCTCTCAGGCGGAAGCCTGCTCTTAATGCTATTTCTTGTGGCGCTTATCTGCCTAATACTGGGGCTGGGGCTGCCGACCACCGCAAACTATATTGTCGTGTCCACACTTATGGCGCCGGTGGTTGTTGAGGTGGGAGCCCAAAATGGGCTTCTGGTTCCGCTCATTGCGGTGCATCTGTTTGTCTTTTATTTTGGGCTCATGGCAGACGTGACGCCCCCGGTTGGGCTGGCTACCTATGCAGCGGCTGGAATCGCGCGGGTGAACCCGGTGAAGGCCGGGATCACGGCCTTCGGCTACAACATCCGCACGGCGGCGCTGCCGTTTATGTTCATATTCAACACACAGCTTCTGCTTATTGATATCGACGGGCCCGCTACTTTTTTGATTACCCTGGCCTCTGCCTCGCTGGCAAGCATGGTCTTCGCAGCGGCGACTCAGCAGTTTTTCCTTCGGTCAAACCGTCTTTGGGAGAGCGCTGCCTTGCTGCTGGCAGCCTTTCTGCTATTTCGCCCAGACTTTGTGGTGAATCGGCTAGCGCCGCCGTTTGAGATGCAGCCCGCCTCGGAGTTGTTGGTACATATTGAGAAGGCCCCCACGAATGCCTCAGTGCGTATTCATGTGCAGGGCATGAGCCTTGAGGGCCGGGATGTCGAAAAAGGGGTTCTGTTGCCGCTTGGCCCGAGCGGATCACCGGTAGAGCGCATTGGGCATTCGGGGATGCGAGTCTCTCGCCTGGGTGAAGATCTCAGCGTCACCGCGGTATCGCTGGGCAGTGTGGCTGCCCGACTTGGCCTGGAGCAGGGCTACACCATTACCGGATTCGAGCTACCCCAGGCCCAGCCCCACAAGTTTTGGGGGCTGCTACCGGGCCTTGCGCTCGTTCTGCTTGTTGTTGCAATGCAGCGCCGACGGCCCCTAACGGTTGCCCGGGCGGCCTAGGGCAGACTAAGCAGGCTACCTAGCGTTAAACCTCATTGTGTTCTTTGGTACTGGTTTTTACACTCGATCATCACTTTCCTAAGGAGACTACGCCATGAAGGTTGAACTCACGGTTAATGGCCGTAAGGTGTCGCTCGATGCGCCCCCCCATACGCTACTGGTGCAGGCTATTCGGGAGCATCTGCAGCTCACCGGCACCCACGTCGGCTGCGATACTGCCCAGTGTGGCGCCTGTACGGTAATGATGAATGGCGACGCGGTGAAGTCGTGCAATATCTTACTGGCGCAGGCAGCCGGGGCAGAGGTCACCACCATCGAGGGCCTCGCAGCCGCAGATGGCACCCTGCATCCCATGCAACAGGCATTTAAAGACTGCCATGGCCTGCAGTGCGGCTTCTGCACTACCGGCATGGTCATGAGCGCGGTCGATCTCTGTAACAAGCATCCCAAAGCCAGCGAGTCGGAGATTCGTGAACTGCTCGAGGGAAATCTCTGCCGCTGTACCGGCTATCAAAACATTGTGCGTGCTGTGCAGCAGGGCGGCGCGGCCATGCGTGCATAGTTACCCCATACCATCCCATACTCTTTAGGAGAAACAACCATGGGTGCTACTGATTTTGCAAACCTTCCGCATATTGGTGAGTCTGTTCTGCGCAAAGAAGACCTGCGCTTTCTTACCGGGGCTGGGCAGTACACTGACGATGTCGCCATGCAGAATATGGCCCACACGGTGTTTGTTCGTTCACCTCACGCCCATGCGGTCGTCAAGAAGATAGACAAGTCGGCTGCCTTGGCGGCTGATGGTGTGCTAGCGGTGTTCGACGGGCAAGACGTTGCCGCCGACAAGATTGGCGGGCTGCCGTGTGGCTGGCTGATTACCAGTATTAATGGCGAGCCCATGAAGGAGCCGCCGCACCCCATTCTTGCTCAGGGCAAGGTGCGTTATGTCGGTGACCACGTGGCCATGGTGATAGCCCAGACCTACGAGCAGGCCAAAAATGCAGCCGAGCTTGTGCAGGTCGACTATGACATTCTTCCATCTGTTGTGGATGTCCGTGATGCGCAGAAGTCGGGTGCCCCGGTTGTGCATGATCTGGCGCCCGACAATCATTGCTACAAGTGGGCCATCGGCGATAAGGCCGCAGTCGATGCCGTTTTTAATTCGGCGGCGCATGTTACCAAGCTCGACCTGGTTAACAATCGTCTCATTCCCAATGCCATAGAGCCGCGTGCGGCCATTGGTAGTTATAGCCGGGCCAGTGACGAGTACACCCTGTATGTCTCAAACCAAAATCCTCATGTTGAGCGTCTTCTCATGACTGCCTTCGTGATGGGCCTGCCAGAGCACAAGGTTCGTGTTATTGCCCCTGATGTCGGTGGCGGCTTTGGGTCGAAGATCTATCTCTATTCTGAAGATGTCTGCGTGACCTGGGCCGCAAAAAAGCTCAACCGTTCCATTAAATGGACCGCAGAGCGTTCAGAGTCTTTCTTAAGTGACGCCCATGGCCGCGACCATGTAAGCCATGCCGAACTTGCCATGGATAGTAAAGGCAAGTTTCTTGCCTTGCGGGTGCATACCGATGCCAACCTCGGTGCCTATCTGTCCACGTTTAGCACCTGTGTACCCACGATTTTGTATGCCACCCTGCTGGCCGGCCAGTACACCACTCCGCAGATCTATGTTGAGGTCGATTCCTGGTTTACCAACACGGCACCCGTGGATGCCTATCGTGGCGCAGGGCGGCCTGAGGCCACCTACCTGCTTGAGCGCATCGTAAGTCGGGCGGCCTGGGAACTAGGCATTGGCCAGGACGAGATTCGTAAGCGTAATTTCATTACCGAGTTTCCGTACCAGACCCCGGTGGCGCTGCAGTACGACATCGGCGACTATCATGCCTGTATGGAGCAGGCCAAGAAACTGGCTGACGTTGCAGGCTTCGAAACCCGTAAAAAGGCGAGTGAGGCAAAGGGGCTGCTCAGGGGTCTTGGCTACTCCAGCTATATCGAGGCCTGCGGTATTGCGCCTTCGAATATTGCGGGGGCACTCGGTGCCCGTGCGGGTCTTTTTGAGTGCGGTGAGGTGCGGGTGCACCCCACAGGCAGCGTTACGGTGTTCACCGGGTCGCATAGTCACGGCCAGGGCCACGAGACCACCTTTGCCCAGGTGGTTGCTGCGCGGCTGGGTATTCCGGTAGAAAACGTGGACGTCGTGCACGGTGATACCGGGCGGGTTCCGTTCGGTATGGGAACCTATGGGTCTCGCTCTATCTCGGTTGGCGGCGCAGCGATCATGCGCGCACTCGACAAGATCGAGGCTAAGGCCAAGAAGATTGCGGCGCATCTGCTTGAGGCCAGTGATGCGGATATCGACTTCGCTAATGGTGAGTTCACGGTAAAGGGCACTGACAAAAAAATTGCCTTCGCCCAGGTTTCGCTCGCCGCCTACGTACCGCATAACTATCCGCTCGATAAGCTCGAACCGGGGCTGAACGAGACTGCGTTTTACGACCCCACCAACTTCACCTTTCCCGCCGGTACCTATATCTGCGAGGTCGAGGTGAACCCCGCCACTGGCGAGGTTAATGTGGAACAGTTCAGTGCAGTAGACGACTTTGGCACCCTTATTAATCCCATGATTGTTGAGGGCCAGGTGCATGGGGGGTTGGCCCAGGGTATTGGCCAGGCGCTCATTGAGAACTGTGTCTATGATCGGGAGTCGGGCCAGCTGCTCACGGGGTCCTATATGGACTACGCCATGCCTCGGGCGGATCTCTTTCCGCAGTTCAAGATCGGCCATGTCTGCACGCCCTGCACCATAAACCCTCTTGGCACCAAGGGCTGTGGCGAGGCGGGTGCAATAGGATCCCCACCCGCAGTTGTGAACGCGGTGCTCCATGCCTTGGCCCCGCTCGGCGTGAAGGACCTTGATATGCCGGTGAGCCCGAGCCGGGTTTGGACGGCCATTCAACAGGCCCATGCGTCCTAGCGCAGGTTTTGGGGGAGTGTCGCAGATTAATTGAAGAATCGAAAAATTCTGTAGGAGGAGATGCATATGTACCGATTTGACTATGAGAAGCCAGGTTCGCTCGCAGCTGCTTTGTCTCAGGTGGGTGCGGGTGGTCAGGCCTTAGCCGGTGGCCAGACCCTTATCGCTGCTATGAAGCAGCGTCTATCCCAGCCCGAAAAGCTTGTAGACCTCGCTGGGGTGTCTGAAATCCAGGGCATCTGTATGGACGGCAATACCGTTGTGGTGGGCGCCATGACGCGCCATCAAGATGTCGCAGGCCACCCGGATGTTCAGCGGCATGTTCCTGCGCTGGCAGCATTGGCCAATGGCATCGGAGACAAGCAGGTGCGTGCCATGGGCACGATTGGTGGGTCTGTGGCCAACAATGACCCTGCTGCCTGCTACCCCAGTGCCGTATTGGCCCTGGGAGCTACCGTGCGCACCAACCGTCGGACGATTGCCGCAGATGATTTTTTCCTGGGTCTCTATGCCACCGCGCTGGAACCGGGGGAACTCATTACGGCAGTGCATTTTCCGAAGCCACAGCGGGCCGCCTATGCCAAGTTTAAGCAGCCTGCCTCGCGGTATGCCCTGGTGGGGGTCTTCGTGGCCCAGTTTGCCTCGGGTGTGCGGGTTGCCATTACCGGTGCGGGCAATGGCGTGTTTCGGCATGCCGGCCTTGAGGCTGCGTTGTCAAAAGACTTTTCAGCAAAAGCGGTTGAGGGTATCGCGATAGATGCAGCTGATCTTAATAGCGATATCCACGCCTCGGCCGAATATCGTGCAGCACTGATCAAGGTGCAGACACAGAGGGCGGTCGCGGCGGCGCTTGCATGACTCCAGGGCTGCCTGATTCCATCTCCGACTGGATAGGCGCCCTTCAGGCACAAGGCTATTTTGCAGACGGCCGGCTGGCCACGGCGCTACACCTTGCCGTGCGCTTAGGCCGGCCACTTTTGCTTGAGGGCGAACCCGGGGTAGGAAAGACCGAGCTTGCCAAGGCGGTATCGCGTGTGCTGGGGCGTGAGATGGTTCGCCTGCAGTGCTATGACGGGCTTGAGCAGCGCGATGCCCTATATGAGTGGAACCATGCGGCCCAGTTGTTGCACCTGCGTCTTGCCCAGCAGAGTAGCGCACCCGAGCAGCTCGAACGCGAAATCTACGATCCGCAGTATCTGATTGCGCGGCCTCTGCTTAAAGCGCTTCAGGCTCAGCCGCCCGGGGTGGTCTTACTGATCGATGAAGTTGATAGGGCCGATGAGCCATTTGAGGCCTTTCTGCTTGAGTATCTGGGCGAGTATCAGGTGTCCATTCCAGAGCTTGGCACAGTGGGTGCCGAGGCCATGCCGATTACCTTTCTTACTAGTAACCGCACTCGTGACCTGCACGATGCGGTAAAGCGTCGCTGCCTGTTTCATTTCATGGACTATCCCGACCGAGACAGGGAGCTTGCAATCGTTCGGCAGCATGTGCCTGAGGCCTCCGCGCAGCTGTCCTCGCAGGTGGCAGCCTTTGTTCATAAGCTGCGAAGCCAGCCATATGCCGATGCCTTTGTGCGGCTGCCTGGTATTGCCGAGAGTGTCGAGTGGGCAAAGGCTCTGGTTGCACTGAACACAGTGCATCTCGACCCCGAGGTGGTCGACTCCACTGCCGGTGTTCTGTTTAAGCAGAAAGAAGACGTTGCTGCCCTTGGCAGCCTGACAAATGACCTCTTAGCGCCGGAGAAGGCGGCCTAGTCATGTCGGTCTCCATGCTGGGTGATGCCCGGTCCGGAAAGCTTGCAGAGAACATCATGGGTTTTGGAAGGCTTCTGCGGCGGGCTGGGCTTCCGGTGGATTCGTCTCGAATCGCCCTGGGGTTGCAGGCCGTTCAGGCCGTGGATATTGGATCGAGAGACCAGCTGCGCTGGGCGCTTGAGTCGGTGTTGGTAAGCCGCGAACAAGATCGTGTGGTGTTTGGCGAACTCTTTGACGCGATCTTTCGCAACCCCGAGATTGCCAAGCAGCTCATGGCACAGCTGTTGCCAGTGTCTAAGGCACAGAAAGAATCCGCACGGCGTCGGCCACGCAGCCAGGAGGCGCTTTCTTCGCCTGCCCAGAGACAGCGGGAAGATGCCGCACCCCCTAAAGAAGAACACCGGCTTGATGCCGCCATGTCAATGAGCGATCAGCAGCGGCTCAAACAGGCTGACTTTGAGATGCTCAGCGCCAGTGAATATCGGCTTGTTCAGCGGCTCGCCACGCAGATTGCGCTTCCTATTCCCCAATGGCCTAGTAGAAGACGCATGGCTGGCCGCCGCGCGGGCGCGCTGCACTGGGCTGCCTGTCTGCGCCGGGCTGCCCAGACGGGAGGGGAGTTTATTGAATTACCGTCGCGTGTGCCACGGCTAAGGCCTTTGCCAGTGGTCATATTAGTCGACGTGTCTGGCTCTATGGAACGTTACGCCCGCATGCTGCTGGCCTTTTTGCACGCGGCCACGCGCGGGGCGGCCCGCAGAGTGTTTGCCTTTGGAAGTCAACTAACAGACCTGACACGTGCCTTTCGTGCAGAAGACCCCGACGATATGCTGGTGCAGGCGGCGCATGCTATACCAGACTTCGCAGGGGGTACCCGCATGGCCGAGAGCCTTAAGGTCTTGCGAACTGAGCATCGGGGCGCCCTGATTGGGCGGCGCAGCCTGGTGCTGGTGATCTCCGATGGCCTCGATACGGGTGACCTCCAGGCCTTAGACTACGAACTATCGTGGCTGCATAAGCAGAGTCATCGCATGGTCTGGCTCAACCCTTTGCTTCGTTTTGATGGCTATGCGCCATTAGCGGGGGGCGCGCGCGTGCTTGCCCGTCAGTCGCATGCCATGCTGGCAGTGCATAACCTGTCTCGGCTCGAAGAGCTTGCCGAGGCGTTACGACAGCTTTTAAGGAGATGACTATTTATGCAGATGCAAGGAAGCCGGCAGCTTGCTGCCAACGCAGAGCAGGCCTGGCAGGCCTTAAACGACCCCGAGGTTCTTAAGGCCTGTATCCCGGGCTGTGATCGGTTCGAGGCCCAGGGCGAAGGCGTCTATGGCCTGGGGGTGTCGATTAAGATTGGGCCGGTTTCTGCCAAGTTTTCTGGCAAGGTAACCCTCGACCAGGTGAACCCCCCCGTATCCTATGTATTGCACTTTGAGGCCCAAGGCGGTGTGGCTGGGTTCGGAAAGGGTAGTTCTTCTGTAAAACTAGAGCCCAATTCCGAAGGGGTTTTGCTGGTCTACGAGGTATCCTCTCAGGTGGGCGGAAAGCTTGCCCAAGTGGGCCAGCGCCTCATTGATGCTGCCGCAAAGTCGCTTGCCGAAGACTTCTTTAAGCGTTTTGAGGCCGCGCTTGCAGACCGACTCGGAACGGCTTCGGAGGGCCCAGGGGCGCAGCCCGCAGCGGGGCAGCCAGGGGCAGGCCCTTCTATCTGGAATCAGATTCCACGCTGGGCCTGGTTTCTTCTAGCCGCTGCCGCGGCTGCTGCAGCCTTATTTTCATCGCCGTCGGCATAGGGCTTGGGCTGTTCTACGAGATGATTTTCGGCCGATCTGTAGACGGGAAGTGTAAGGAGTGTGACTATGGAAAACCTTGACCTGATCGTTCTTCAGACCTTAAAGGCATGGCGCAGCGAGGGTCGCCATGCCTTATTGGCGACTGTGATTCGCACCTGGGGTAGTTCCCCAAGACCGGTAGGCTCCATCATGGCCTTGTCAGAAACCGGTGCGGTTGTGGGCTCGGTCTCGGGGGGCTGCATTGAAGACGACCTTATTCGCCAGTTCTCGCAGTCGCGTTTATCGACCGATCAAAAAGGTACTGTGGCCCGGCCCATTGAGGGCCCGCCGCGTCGCGTACGGTATGGCATTACTGCCGACGAGGCCCACCGGTTTGGTCTTCCCTGTGGAGGCACTCTAGAGCTGCTCTTGGAGTTCAATCCCGATGCCAATCAGCTTGAGGCACTGGTCGCGGCACTGGAGCAGGGGCAGCTTATGCAGCGCTCGACGCTGCTTACCACAGGTGCGGTAACGCTCTCAGTCTGTGAGGCGCCGACCGGGCTACTGATTGATTCGCAGAGACTGGTAAACACCTTTGGTCCGCAGTACCGCATGCTGCTTATCGGTGCTGGCCAGCTTACCGAATACCTTGCCACCATGGCGATTTTTAATGGCTTTTCTGTAACGGTCTGTGACCCGCGTGATGAGTATCGTACGGCCTGGTCGGTCTCGGGGGCCACTCTGTTGAATGACTGGCCCGATGATGTGGTGAAGGCCTTTCGGCCTGATCAGAGAAGCTGCGTGCTGGCACTAACCCATGACCCGAAGCTTGACGACCTTGCCCTGCTCGAGGCCCTGCAGACCGATGCCTTCTATATTGGTGCTATTGGGTCTCGCCGCAACAACGCACAGCGACGCGAAAGGCTGATCGAACACTTTGACCAGACCGAGGCGTCACTCGCAAGACTGCGCGGCCCCATAGGCATTTATATTGGGAGTAAGACGCCAGCCGAGATTGCCGTAAGTGTTATGGCAGAGGTGCTGGCTGTAAAAAATGCCGTACCCCTGCCGCGAGACTTTAATGTGGCGGCGGCAAAAGAGGCCATTGATGGCCCCTCGGCTGCGCTAGACGATGAACAGGCTTGTTATCTTCCTGACCAGGTGCGTTAGGGGTTGCCAGCGTCTGGGGTGTTGGTCGCCTTACCGGAAGTCTTCGGGAAGCTCGCTGAAGTATGCATGTACCGCCTCTGTGCTCTCCTTGACCGATCGCACAGCCTTCTCTGCACTTTCGAGCAGGGCGTTGTGGTTCTCTGCATCAAGCGGGTAGATGGCGATTCCGATACGCGCGCCCTTCCATAGGGTTGTTGGGATGGGTGGGTCGGCAAGGGCATTTTCAAACCGCTCGACAATCTGCGCGATATTGTCAGGGTGGCCAATGTCGTAGAGCATTACGGCAAACTCATCTGGGCCCAAGCGTGCGACAAGGTCGTTGTCATGCAATGACAGTTTCATGCGCTCGGAGAGCGCGAAAAGCAGTTCGTCGCCGATATCGTCTCCAAGTGCGTCGTTGATTTTCTTAAAGCCAATGAGATCGATGTGCAGAAGGGCAATCAGATGTTCGTGGCGCTGCGCGCGAGTAATGGCATCGCTGAGAACCTCGCTAAAGTTACGGCTGTTGGGTAGGTGTGTGAGCGCATCTTGGTGCGCACTTTGCTCCAGTTCGTGCTGCAGGCGGTGCAACTCAGATACGGCGTCGAACCAAAATCCCGCCATGTCGATAATCAGTCTTGCGTGCTGTCGCTGGGCGGGAGACAGAGGTATCTCGCGAATAAAGACAAAGCCTACCGACTCGCCCGCGACGTCAAGCCACTCGATCTGGGCTCCGGTGGGAATATTTCCATAATCCGGATCGTCTCCGCCTTTTGAGAGGCTAATATGGGACTGAAAAAAAACACCTAGACTATGGGCAAGCTCTTCAACGCCTTGCTGTATGTTGTCGTGAGAGAAGACCTGCCTGAGGATTCCTAATTCGGCTACGGCCGGCGTGTGGGGTTCGTTTACAAACGTCATGACTACTATCAATCTCCTGATGCGATAGATGAGGGTTCCGACTTAGACTTAGATCGGAGTTTTTTATACCGGATTATAAAGCCATGGCTGGTCCATGAGCCGGGAGCCGAAAAGACGCAATGCCAGGTCTCGGCCCCAGACCCATGGCGGACGCATTTGAAACAGGCGCCCATTGCGTTCGGATGCTTTTTGCACGAGCGCATTTCGTGTCCATCGCCTCTTGGCCGCATCTGCGAAACGGGCCTGTAGCGGGGTCTCTAGTGAGACCGCTAAAGCTTGCGAGAGGCAGACTGCATCTTCGATGCCCATGCCGGCGCCCTGGGCCAGATGCGGGCGCAGAGGGTGTGCGGCATCGCCCATAAGAAAGACCCTGTTGAGCCACATCGATTCCGGTCCGGCGAGTGCCTGGTTTGCCTGCATGGCCCAGGCATGCCAGGGACTGGCCATTGTTAGCAGTTCTTGTACCAGGCCGCATGTCTGCGCACGAAAATTTTGTAGTAGCGCCTCTGGCATAGGCTGGCTCCATCCCTGGCTGGCCACTTTCCAGTCGCCAGAAAGCGGGCAGAGTGCAACAAGGTTGTAGGCCTTCCCGGCCCGTATGGGGTATCCCACAAGGTGCAGGCCAGGACGGGTCCATACCGTGACCTCTCTTGCGAGGACCGGGTCTAAAGGCCCGGTGTCTTGAATAAGGCCTCGAAAGGCAATCTGGCCTACCGGCCGCGGTGGATTGGCTAATGCGTTGGGCACTGCGAGTCGACAGCGACTAAAGATGCCATCGGCGCCGATCAGGCCATCGGCCCGCAGCACGTGTCCGGACTGGGTTCGAACCTGAACCTCGCGTTCTGTCTGTCGTATGTGCTCTACCCGGGTTCCCCACTGCGGTCTGATGCCAAGGGCGGCGTTAGCCCTGAGAAGGCTCGCCATGAGATCGGCCCGGTGCAGTGTGAGGTAGGGCGCATTGCCATAGCGCTTTTCAAAAGTGGCTCCGAGTTCCATCCGGGATAGCGTCTTGTGGCTGCGAAGCTGCCGAATACGAATTGCCTGGGGCCGAGAGGCGATGGGCAGGATAGCCTCAAGCAGGCCAAGGCTTTGCAGATAACGGGTGACATTGGGGCCTAGCTGCAGTCCCGCGCCTTCTTCGGAGGCATTCGGCGCCTGATCCAGCACCTGCGGTATACGGCCTGTTCTGGCAAGTGCCAGGCTACAGGTAAGCCCCGCAATGCCCGCCCCGGCGATAACCAAACGCTCGGGCTTTCCCACTGTTTTTATTGTTCTTGAGGGAATAACAACTGCAAGGGCGCAAGCAGAAGGTCAAGAAAGGCGAAACTCACCGACATGAGTGGCCGCATCCAAAATTCGGAAACAAGACCCAGCAACAACAGCGCAAGAAGTATAAAAAAGCCGTAGGGCTCGATGCGGGAGACCGCAATTGCCGCCCTCCAGGGTAGAAGGCCTACGAGCACGCGCCCACCGTCCATCGGGGGGAGGGGTAGCAGGTTGAACACCATCATGATGACATTGACAAACACACCCGCCTGACAGGTCTTGACGAGAAAGGGTTCATCTATGCCTAGGCCTCGCAAGACAATAAAGGCGGCAGCCCAGACAATGGCCTGAAAAAGGTTGGCTCCTGGTCCAGCCAAAGCCACCCAGATCATGTCGCGTTTGGGATGGCGCAGGGCATTGAAGTCGACTGGCACCGGTTTGGCGTAGCCGAACAAAAAGGCGCCCTGGGTGGCAAGGTAGATAGCGATCGGCATGACCACCGTGCCCAGAGGGTCGATGTGCCGCAGGGGGTTAAGGGTGATCCGCCTCGCCATCCATGCGGTGTTATCGCCGAACGCTCTTGCAGCAAAGCCATGGGCGGCCTCATGGAGGGTGATCGCCAGTAGAACAGGCAGGGCATAGACTGCAATGGTCTGAATGATCTGGTTGGTGTCCATGGGCAAGCAGTCTAACCTGCAAGACCGCTGGATTCACAGGGCCGCATAAAGAAAAGGCCAGGGTCTAGCCAAAACGCCCGGAAGCTTTTAGTATGCGGCTATGGACTACGCTGAAATTGTAATTCTTGTAATGGCCGTGGGCTGGTTTATGCCCATGGGGCTGTTGGTATCGTTTCTTATGTGGAGAAGTGCCACACCCGAATTAGATGCCTGGATTGCATCTGCCGAGCGAAGCCATGCAAAAGAATTTGCACAAAGCCAGGTTCGCAAACGCGAGACCTTTGCCTACGACTTAAATAGAGTCGACCTCAGCAAGGTTACGCCAAGCATGCTCAAATCCAAGGTGAGCAGCAAAAATCTGAAAATGGTGTATTGATCTTCGGTCATTGGCCTGCCGCGAGTGCCTCTGTAATGTCATCGACTATCGAACGGCGCGGCAGGGGAGCTATCGAAAACTCACGCCATCGTAAAAACGAAAATGGGCACTTCAAATGAAGTACCCATTTCCATATTGACTTGGCGCGGCTGGCAGGATTCGAACCCACGACCCCCTGGTTCGTAGCCAGGTACTCTATCCAACTGAGCTACAGCCGCATGAAAACGCAACGCAGCAGTATAGCACTCAGACGCCACCTTGGGCCGCCAGCGCCGTTTTCATTAGGTCTGCCATGGTGCGGGCCTCGATCTTATCCATGATATTCGCCCGATGAGCCTCTACCGTTTTAATGCTGATACTGAGGTCGTCTGCAATCTGCTTGTTAAGCCGCCCAGCAACGATGCGGTCCAGTACCTGCTGTTCACGAGGGGTGAGCCGTTCAAGCATTTCGCGGGCTCGCTGGGTGCCCAGGATCTTCTCCTGACCATCCCGAAGCTTTTCGAAGGCCGCCGCGACAAGCGCACAGAGCTGGGTGTCGTTAAACGGTTTTTCTAGAAAGTCGACTGCCCCCTTTTTCATGCTGTCGACTGCCATCGGAACGCTGCCGTGACCGGTAATGAAAATCAGAGGAACCTGGACCCCTCGGCCGATAAGCTCTTCGTGGAGTTCTGTTCCGGTCATGCCAGGCATTCGTACATCGAGAATAAGACAGGCCCGCTGGGACTCGATGGCGGTGAGGTTTGCAATGAATCGCTCGGCAGAGTCGAAGCATGTCACCCGAAACCCATTACCCTCCAGCAGCCAACGAAGAGAGTCACGCACTGCCTCATCGTCGTCTACCACGTATACCACCTCAGTCATTTTTCATCCTCCATCGCAGTAGGGGCTGCCGCGACGGCAGCCTCCCCAGGGTTTGCCTCAAGCGGGAGTGTAAACCGGAAGCTGCAACCGCTTTCCGGATTGTCCTCAAACCAGAGTCTTCCCTGGTGGGACTCAATAATCGAACGGCAGATGTTCAGCCCCATGCCCATGCCTTCTGGCTTGGTGGTGTAAAACGAGTCGAACAGGCGTTCGCGGATCTCGGCTGCCACCCCTGGGCCACGATCGGTAACCGCGAAGAGGATCTGGTCGTCCAGGCTCTGAACGTGGATTTTTAGCTCCCGCTGGCTCGTCTGCTTCATGGCTTCCAGGCCGTTTTTGATAAGGTTTAAAAGTACCTGTTCTATGAGAATAGGGTCGACAAAAATGGCCGGTAGGGCGGGATCGATCTCCTGGGTAATCTGCATGCCTAGGGCGCGGGCATCAATATCGGCTAGGCCAACCGCCTCGGCAACAATGGCGGTTGGGTCGACAAACTTGCGAATCGGATCACTGCGTTTTACAAAACCGCGGATGCGCCGGATGACCTGGCCTGCACGTTCTGCCTGCTTAGCCGTTTTGGAGAGCATTTCCTCAAGGTCTTCGCACGAAAGATTCTCACCGCGGGCCTGTGCGGCGCGCACACGGGCAACCGCACCCATGGTGTAGTTGGCAATGGCCGTAAGGGGCTGATTGAGCTCGTGGGCAAGTGAAGAGGCCATTTCGCCCATGTTAATAAGCCGGGAGGTCTGCTCCAGTCGTTCGTACTGAAGACGCTGGTTCTGTTCCGCCAGCCGCCGCTGGGTAATGTCGGTGGCAACCACGAGCTGCACCACGCGTCCATCCACCCACTGAATACTGCGCACACGAACATCGAACCAGCGTTGGACGCTTGGGCTGAAGAATTCACGACTGTCCGCCCAGGGAGAGCGGCTCGATTCGGTCATGGGCCGGTGGCCTGCCGTAAGCGAATCACCGAACCATTTTCGATAGGTTTCATTCGCAAAGAGCAGTTCTTGGTTAGGGCCCGGCGGGGCCACAGATACCGCCGAATCCAGTGACTGCAGGACGGTAATGAAACGTTCCTGTGCCTGGGCGAGTTCTGCCCGGATTCGGCTTGGCTCAGTGATATCTGCAACAGAGGTCATCCAGCCAACTTGCTTGCCGTGGGCGTCTCGCAGTGGTGAGGTGTGCATGCGACAGATGAGCCTTCGGCCGTCTTTGTGCATGACATTGATCTGGGTGTTCAGGAGATGCATCTCGCCTTGCAGCAGGCGTCGCAGGTTCAGGCGCAGCTGTGTGCTCTCTTCGGGCGGCCAGTAAGGGTAGGGGGGCAGGGCACCCACGAGCCGCTCTTGCGACAGCCCCACTATTCGACAAAAGGCCGGGTTGACATAGGTGATGCGGCCTTCCAAGTCGATGGTTCGCATGCCTGTGGGCATGGCGTCTTCCATCGCCCGTCTAAAGGCGATTTCTCGGGAGAGTTCTTGGGCAGTCTGGCTCTGAGAACCGCGCAGCCACTGGAGCAGTTTTAACTTCATGGGTAGGGGCAGATTCTGTTCGAAGCCAAGTGTACGATCGATCTGTTTATCATAATGTGAAATTATGCGCCGTATAGCGAAAAAATAGCTTGCGCTCCTAGCGTTACCCTCAGACAATTGTTTGTAAATAAAAACGCATTTGATCACGCCAAACACATTAGGAGACGTCTATGTCCACGCTTCCCCCGCACGTCAGTCAGCAAATCGCTACAGAGGCTGACACCGATCCGCAAGAAACCATTGAGTGGAGAGAGGCACTGGATGCGGTAATTGCCCGTGAGGGACCAGACCGGGCACGCTTTCTTGTTGAGTCCCTGATTGATGAAACCCGCCGTGCGGGCGGTTTTATTCCTTTTTCGGCGAACACCGCCTACGTCAATACTATCCCCGCCGCACGCGAGGAGCACTGCCCGGGCAATCTGGAGTTCGAAGAGCGCCTGCGTTCGTGGATGCGTTGGAATGCAATGGCGATGGTGGTTCGGGCCAATCGCACCGATGGCGACCTCGGTGGCCATATTTCAAGCTTTGCCTCTCTGGCCAATATGCTTGGTATTGGCTTTAACCATTTTTGGAAGGGGCCGGATCATCCTAGTGGCCACGACCTGTTGTTTATCCAGGGCCACTCAAGCCCCGGTATCTATGCGCGTGCGTTCCTGGAAGGGCGGCTAACGGAAGACCAGCTTAATAACTTCCGGCGCGAGGTGGGGGGAAAGGGCTTATCGAGCTATCCCCATCCGCAGCTTATGCCAGAGTTCTGGCAGTTCCCAACAGTATCCATGGGCCTTGGCCCGATTATGGCGATCTACCAGGCGCGGTTCTTGAAGTATCTGCATGCCCGGGGCCTGAGTGATACCGCAGAGCGCAAGGTCTGGGCCTTCTGTGGTGATGGCGAGATGGATGAGCCCGAGTCTATGGGCGCGATTGGCCTTGCGGCCCGCGAGAAGCTCGACAACCTGGTGCTTGTGGTGAACTGCAACCTGCAGCGGCTGGATGGCCCGGTGCGGGGTAATGGCAAGATCATTCAGGAACTGGAAAGCGATTTCCGCGGTGCGGGCTGGAATGTCATTAAGGTGATCTGGGGCGGATACTGGGACGAGCTTCTGGCTAAGGACAAAGAAGGCGTCTTAAAGAAGATCATGATGGACACTGTTGATGGCGAGTACCAAAACTACAAGGCCAATGACGGGGCTTATGTCCGTAAGCATTTCTTTGGCAAGCATCCGAAGGCGCTGCAGATGGTGGCCAATATGTCTGACGACGATATCTGGCGCCTTAACCGCGGCGGGCACGACCCTCATAAGATCTACTCGGCCTTCTCTGCGGCCGTTCGCCATAAGGGCCAACCCACGGTGCTTCTGGTGAAGACCATTAAGGGCTTTGGCATGGGCAAGGTGGCCGAGGGCCGCAATACCGCCCACCAGACAAAGAAGCTCGATGATCAGGTGATCAAAGAGTTCCGCGACCGGTTTGGAATCCCAGTCTCAGATGCGGAACTGCCGGAGGTTCCCTTTCTTAAGCCGTCACCGGATTCACCAGAGATTAAGTACCTGCACGATCGACGCAAGGCTTTAGGCGGCTACCTTCCCACCCGACGTGTCAAGGCCGACGAGGCGCTGCCTGTGCCTGCACTGGATGTCTTTGCCCCCGTGCTCGAGGCCACCGCCGAGGGTCGGGAGATCTCCACCACCCAGGCTTATGTGCGATGCCTCACACAGTTGCTGCGAGACAAAAATCTTGGCCCCCGCGTCGTGCCTATTCTTGTGGATGAGGCCCGAACCTTTGGCATGGAGGGGCTCTTTCGGCAGATCGGCATCTATTCGGTGGAAGGGCAGAAGTACGAGCCCGTGGACCGTGATCAGGTGATGTACTACCGTGAAGACATTAAGGGCCAGATTCTGCAAGAGGGTATTAATGAGGCTGGTGGTATGAGTTCATGGATTGCTGCGGCAACCTCCTACTCCACCAACAACCGCATCATGATTCCTTTCTACATCTATTACTCGATGTTTGGGCTACAGCGGGTCGGTGACCTTGCCTGGGCTGCGGGGGATATGCGGGCACGCGGCTTTTTGTTAGGGGGAACTGCCGGGCGTACGACGCTTAATGGCGAGGGGCTTCAGCACGAAGATGGCCACAGCCAGATATTTGCCTCGGTGATTCCCAACTGTGTCTCCTACGACCCGACTTTCGCCCATGAAGTGGCTGTAATTCTGCATAGTGGTCTCAAGCGCATGGTGGAGAAGCAAGAAGACGTCTTCTTCTATCTCACGCTCATGAACGAGAACTATGCTCACCCGGGCCTGCGTGCTGGCACTGAGGACCAGATTCTCAAGGGAATGTATCTGTTGCAGTCTCATGGCGAGAAGTCTGCAAAGCTGCGCGTGCAGCTTCTGGGAAGCGGAACCATTCTGCGTGAGGTTATGGCGGCGGCCGAGATGCTTGAGAAAGACTTTGGTATTGCCAGCGATGTCTGGAGCTGCCCGAGCTTCAATGAGCTGCGGCGCGAGGGCCTTGAAGCGGAGCGGCACAACCTTCTCAATCCCGGTTCAAAGCCACGCATACCCTTTGTGACCAAACAGTTGCAGCCGCATGCCGGTCCCATCGTGGCGGCCACCGACTACATGAAAACCTTTGCTGACCAGATACGCAACTTTATGCCTGAGGGCCGTCGTTACATTGTCTTGGGCACTGACGGATTTGGCAGGTCAGACACCCGCGCGCGGCTACGTGAGTTTTTCGAGGTCGACCGTCGCTATGTGGCAACCAGTGCACTCTATGGTCTGATGCAGGACGGCCTTGTTACCGCTAAGCAAGTTACCGACGCGATTAAAAAATACGGCATCGATCCCAAGCAGTCCGATGCATCCTTGCCCATGTAGCATTGGTGCGCATGGGCACCGTGGTCTGAACGAATTCGAAAAGGAAAAAAGGGTATGGCACAGGTTGAGCTGAGGGTACCGGACATAGGGGATTTTAAGGAGGTAGAGGTTATAGAGGTATTGGTGAAGGCTGGGGATGAGATTGGGGTGGAGCAGAGTCTTATTACGGTGGAGAGTGATAAGGCCTCGATGGAGATTCCGGCGAGTGTGGCGGGGAAGTTATTGAGTCTGGCGGTGAAGGTTGGGGACAAGGTGGGCGAGGGCAGTCTGGTGGGGATGGTGGAGGCTGCGGGGGCTTCCGCTGGGGGCAAGACCGTTGCCGGGACAGGCGACGAGAATGTGGCGAAGTCATTCGAGGCGCTGGCCCCGCCGGTCGATGCCCTATCATCTTCATCGAACGCGTCCCCCGAGGTCCAGCATATCAAGACCGCCCCGCCGGTCGATGCCCCATCATCCCCATCGAACCCGTCGCCCGCCTCCCTTCCCCATGCATCCCCTTCTGTGCGCAAGTTTGCCCGCGAACTTGGCGTAGACCTCACCAAGGTGTCGGGCTCAGGCCCCAAGGGCCGGATTACCCAAGAAGATGTGCAGAAGTTTGTGAAGGACGTGATGTCGGGTGCGTTGGCGGTGGGTGCTGCGCCCAAGGCCGCTTCTGGCGGTGGCGCGGGTCTTGATCTTCTGCCCTGGCCGCAGGTTGACTTCACCAAGTTTGGCCCCGTGGACGCGAAGCCCCTTTCGCGCATTAAGAAGATCTCGGGAGCAAACCTGCACCGCAACTGGGTGATGATCCCGCACGTGACCGGTAACGATGAGGCCGACATTACCGACCTTGAGGCGCTTCGGGTCCAGCTGAATAAAGAGAATGAAAAGGCCGGCATCAAGGTGACCATGCTTGCCTTCCTCATGAAGGCCGCCGTGGCCGCTCTTAAGAAATTTCCCGAGTTTAATGCCTCGCTTGATGGCGATACCCTGGTGCTCAAGCAGTACTTCCACATTGGCTTTGCCGCCGATACGCCCAATGGGCTTGTGGTGCCTGTGATTCGCGATGTGGACAAGAAGGGCGTGCTTGATCTTGCCGTAGAGACCTCTGCCATGGCCAAGAAGGCGCGCGATGGAAAGCTCTCGCCCTCCGAGATGCAGGGAGGGTGTTTCTCGGTTTCATCCTTAGGGGGAATTGGGGGCACCCATTTCACGCCGATTATTAACGCCCCTGAGGTCGCGATTCTCGGCGTCTCGAAGTCTTCGACCAAGCCCGTCTGGGATGGCAAGGCCTTTGTGCCGCGCATGATCCTGCCACTGTCATTGTCTTACGACCACCGTGTCATCGATGGGGCGTCGGGCGCACGGTTTAACGCCTATCTGGTTCAGCTTCTTGGCGACTTCCGCCGAATTGCGCTCTAACCGGCTGGCAGCGACTCGCTACTTTTTGAACAAGTAAGGACGCGGGTAGCTTCCCGCTCATGTAAAAGGAAAACAGGGTATGGCACAGGTTGAGCTGAGGGTACCGGACATAGGGGATTTTAAGGAGGTAGAGGTTATAGAGGTATTGGTGAAGGCTGGGGATGATATTGGGGTGGAGCAGAGTCTTATTACGGTGGAGAGTGATAAGGCCTCGATGGAGATTCCGGCGAGTGTGGCGGGGAAGTTATTGAGTCTGGCGGTGAAGGTTGGGGACAAGGTGAGTGAGGGCAGTCTGGTGGGGATGCTGGAGGCTGCGGGAGCGTCGACTGGCCCCACAACGGTCTTGCCCGCTAGCGGAGCTGAGGGGGTTACGGGTTCGGCTGGCGAGAATGTTGCGAAGCCATTCGAGACAACGAACCCGTCTCCCGAGGCCTCACAGGGAACCTCGACCCCGCCGGTCGCAGCCAATTCTCCGGTCAAGTCCTTCGCCGGCACTCCCGACCTCGAAACCGAAATGCTTGTTCTCGGCGCCGGCCCCGGCGGCTACTCCGCAGCATTTCGTGCTGCAGATCTTGGCATGAAGACCGTGCTCGTGGAGCGTTACAGCACTCTGGGTGGCGTCTGCCTGAATGTTGGCTGTATTCCCTCTAAGGCGCTGCTGCACGTGGCGGCAGTCATGGATGAGGCCAAGGCCTTTGAGGCCCACGGTATCTCGTTTGGAAAGCCCACCGTAGACCTCGATAAGCTGCGTGGCTGGAAAGAGAAGGTGGTGGGCAAGCTCACCGGTGGACTCTCAGGCATGGCCAAGGCCCGCAAGGTCACCGTGGTACAGGGTGTTGGCCAGTTTCTCGATTCGTTTCACCTAGAGGTCATCGATTCCGCGGGCAAGAAGCAGGTGATTCGATTTGCCAAGGCGATTATCGCGGCGGGGTCGCAGGCCGTGAAACTGCCCTTCCTTCCCGATGACCCACGCGTGGTGACATCCACGGGTGCCTTGGAGTTGCGCCAGCAGCCCAAGCGCATGCTGGTAATCGGTGGTGGCATTATTGGCCTCGAAATGGCAACCGTCTATTCCACCTTAGGGGCGCGTGTCGATGTGGTGGAGATGATGGATGGCCTCATGATGGGCGCCGACCGAGATCTGGTAAAGGTCTGGCAGAAGTTCAATGCCCCACGGTTTGACAACATCTGGCTGAAGACAAAGACCGTATCGGCCGAGGCCAAGAAAGACGGTATTTATGTAGGCTTTGAAGGCGGGGATGCCCCCAAGGTACCCCAGGCCTACGACCTAGTGCTTCAGGCCGTAGGGCGTCGGCCCAACGGTAAGGCCATTGGTGCTGAAAAGGCTGGTGTGCCGGTAGACGACAGAGGGTTTATGCCGGTGGATGGGCAGATGCGCACCGGTCAGGCCCATATCTTTGCGATTGGCGATATTGTCGGGCAGCCCATGCTTGCCCATAAGGCCGTGCATGAGGGCCATGTGGCAGCCGAGGCGGCAGCCGGGCAGAAGTCCTTCTTTGATGCGCGGGTGATTCCTTCCGTGGCCTATACCGACCCCGAGGTGGCCTGGGTTGGCGTAACCGAAGAGGAGGCCAAGGCCAAGGGCATTGCCATTGAGAAAGCCGTTTTCCCCTGGGCGGCATCTGGTAGGGCGATTGCCAATGGTCGTGATGAGGGATTTACGAAACTTATTGTCGATGCCCAGAGTCATAGAGTTATTGGTGGGGGAATTGTGGGCACGCACGCCGGCGATATGATCGGCGAGTTTGCTCTGGCCATTGAGATGGGATGCGATCCCACCGATATTGGCAAAACCGTTCATCCTCATCCCACCCTGGGAGAAACCATTGGCATGGTGGCCGAGGTATTCGAAGGGGTGTGTACAGACCTCCCGCCGTCGAAGCGAAAATAAACTCCTCCTTCGCCGGCTCTCAAGCCGGCGCTCGCGATCAGACGTCGGCTTTTTTTTGCGTTGAGGTATTTTTATTCTTGCAATTTAAACATTGAATGTTTAAATTGCAAGGATGTTTAAGCGCCTTGCTGCCCCCCAGATTGATCGTGCCCTGTCGCGAAGCCCCGCCGTGGCAATTCTTGGCCCTCGGCAGGTGGGAAAGACAACACTCGCCCGCGCCGCAGCCGCCGCGCACTCGGGCTCGATTTTCCTTGATCTAGAGACCGCTACCGACCAGGCCAAGCTCGCCGACCCGGCCCTATTTTTCGCTTCTCGCCGAGGGCCTCTGATGGTGCTTGATGAGGTGCAGAATCTGCCTGGCCTTTTCTCAGAGTTGCGCGCGGAGATCGATGCCGATCGCCGGGTCGGGAGATTTCTACTGCTTGGCTCGGCCTCTTTTCGGCTGCTCCGTCAGGCACAGACGCTTGCTGGCCGACTAGAGGTCATCGATATGGCGCCGCTTCTTCTGCCCGAAGTCGCGGAGCGCTTCGAGGATATCGAGCGGCTATGGGTACGGGGCGGGTTTCCAGGTAGCTATGTGCCAGATTCTGAGGACGATGCATGGCAGTGGCGACAAGACTTCATTCGGCATTTTTTGAATGTGGATCTGCCTGCGCTTGGCATAGGCGTAGACCCCCCAACCATGGGGCGATTCTGGCGAATGCTTGCCCACTTGCATGGCCAGCTCTTAAACGCGTCGGCATTGTCACGATCTTTGGGGGTTTCTACGCCGACCGTGAATCGTTGGTTGGATCATCTGGTTGATGCACTCGTGGTGCGTCGGCTTGAGCCATGGCATGCCAATCTCGGAAAGCGGCTGGTGAAGTCTCCAAAGATCTATCTGCGAGACACGGGGCTTTTGCACGCATTGCTCGGAATTCGCCATGCAGAAGACTTGGCCGGCCATCCGGCAGCCGGTGCCTCTTGGGAGGGCTTTGTGGTCGAGCAGGTCTGCGCACGGCTGCCTGTAGGCACGCCTACCGCCTTCTACCGAACGTCCGCGGGCGCAGAACTTGACCTGGTTATAGAGTGGGAAGGCCGAATTATTGGCATTGAGGCGAAGCTCTCTTCAGCGCCTACGGTGACAAAAGGATTTTGGCAGGCATGTGAAGACGTTGGTGTACACGAGGCATGGGTGGTTGCACCTGTGCGCGAAGGCTGGCCTATCGGCGACCGCGCCCGGGTGGTGTCTCCGCTTGAGCTTCCCTTCGTGCCAGGCTAGGCAGCCTTTAAGAATCCGATTGGCTTTGACTGGTCTACACCCTTTTTCAGGGGATTCATTGATTGCATTGCAATCATCGATTACAAATCAAGACTACTGCAACGCTGGAGCGCCACCAGGGCCAGCATCACGATACGTAACCTCGATGATGACATCAAGCAGCGCCTGCGCGTGCGCGCCGATCTCGAACTGCCCGCCCGTGAGCCGATACGCGAGCCCCCGCAACATCAGCGACTACGAGGGCTGCGGTATTGAGTTGATCAACCCCTGGACATTCAGCGTTCGCCTGTAAGCAGTCACAACCCTCGGCATTGATCGCGAGGTTTCAGGACAAGACTGACATAGGTGGCCAGTGTCAGGTTAGCGGCGCCCAGGATCTCCTTCTCGGTCTGCCCGAAGAACTAAAAGCAGCCTCTCCGCCTGCGCCCGCACCTGGGCGGGGGCGGTGCCTCCGAGATGGTTGCGGCTATTCACAGACCCTTCGAGCGACAAGACCGCGAACACGTCCTCGGTAATCTGCTGGTTAAAAGACTGCAGCACCGACAGCGGCAGCGCCTCAAGCGCCACCCCCTGGTCGACTGCATGCCGCACGGCCCGGGCTACGGCCTCGTGTGCATCGCGAAAGGGCAGGCCTTTTTTTACCAGATAGTCGGCAAGGTCGGTGGCTGTGGCATAACCCTCTAGCGCTGCCTTACGCATGGCTTCGGGCTGCGGCTGCATCCCGTCCACCATTTCGACAAAGGCCCGCAGGGTGTCGAGCACCGTATCGACCGTATCAAACAAGGGCTCTTTGTCTTCCTGGTTGTCTTTGTTGTAGGCCAGGGGCTGGCCCTTCATCAGTGTGAGCAGTGCCACCAGGTGGCCATTGACCCGCCCGGTCTTCCCACGCGCAAGCTCAGGGACATCGGGGTTCTTCTTCTGCGGCATGATTGAAGACCCGGTGCAGAACCGATCGGGCAGCTTGATAAACCCGTAGCGGCTGGTCATCCAGAGAATAAGTTCTTCTGACAGCCGCGAGATATGGGTCATTACCAGTGCGCAGGCCGCGGTAAATTCAATGGCAAAGTCGCGGTCGCTCACGGCATCCAAAGAGTTTTCGCAGACGCCTTCGAAACCCAGCGTCTGGGCCACCCGCAGCCGGTCAATGGGGTAGCTGGTGCCGGCCAGCGCCGCAGCGCCCAGCGGTAAACGATTCACCCGCTTACGGGCATCGGCCAGTCGCTCGTCATCGCGGGCGAACATGGCCTCATAGGCCAGCATATGGTGGCCAAAGCTAATGGGCTGGGCCACCTGCAGGTGGGTAAAGCCCGGCATGATGGTCTCGGTATGGGCCAGGGCCTTGTTTACCAGGGCCAGTCGCAGGGCTTTAAGCTGGCCCCGAATATCGTCAATCTGCGTACGCAGCCAGAGCCGGATATCGGTGGCCACTTGGTCATTGCGTGAACGCGCCGTGTGCAGGCGCTTTCCGGCATCACCCACAAGCTCGGTGAGCCGTTTTTCGATATTTAAGTGCACGTCTTCCAAGGCCAGCTGCCAGTCAAACTTCCCAGTGACAATCTCTTCGCGAATCTGCCCGAGCCCCTTTTGAATCTCGCTCAGGTCTTTACCCGAAAGCAGACCCACATGGCAGAGCATCTCGGCATGGGCCAGGGACCCTTCAATGTCGAAGAGGGCCAGCCGCTGATCAAATCCCACCGATGCGGTATAGCGTTGCACGAGGGCCGACACGGGCTCGGAGAATCGGCCCGACCAGGCCTGGTCTTTCTGGCTTAAAGAGCTGCTCAAGAATTTCACCTCTGAAGTCTGCCAACGGGAATCTTTGTGAATCTCTATTACACTTCCTGCACTATGTGGATTATTGCATCGCGCGAGAGCCGTCTTGCTCTCTGGCAGGCCGAACATGTCCAGGCCCTGCTTCACAAGAACTCCGGGCAGCCCGTCACTATTCTTGGAATGACCACCCGAGGCGACCAGATCCTCGATCGTACGCTCTCCAAGGTGGGCGGTAAGGGCCTCTTTGTAAAGGAACTTGAGACTGCGTTGGAAGAGGGCCGGGCCCATCTGGCGGTCCATTCTCTGAAAGATGTGCCCATGGAACTGCCACGGGGATTTGCACTGGCCGCAGTCATGGAACGTGAAGACCCGCGAGACGCCTTTGTATCGCCCCATTTTGAGAGCCTGGATGCCTTGCCCGCTGGCGCGATCGTTGGCACCAGCAGCCTGCGTCGTGAGGCCCAGCTGCGGGTGCGCTATCCGCATATTAAAGTGGTGCCTCTGCGTGGCAACCTCGATACCCGTCTCTCGAAGCTCGACCGCGGCGACATGCAGGCCATTATTCTTGCTGCGGCAGGCCTTAAGCGTCTTGGGCTTGCCGAGCGTATTCGTCAGGTTATTCCCCCCGAAACCATGCTGCCTGCGGCCGGGCAGGGTGCTCTGGGCATAGAAATTCGGGCCAACGACGCCGCCTCTGCCGCGCTGGTGTCCTCTTTAGAACATCCCCAGACCTTCCGCGAGGTACGTGCAGAGCGGGCCGTCTCGCGCGCCTTGGGCGGTAGCTGCCAGGTGCCTCTGGCGGCCTACTGTATTACCCAGCCTTCGGGTGCCCTGCGTCTGCGGGCCCGTATTGGCATGCCTGATGGTTCGGCATTGCACGCCGTTGACCTTGAAGGGTCTGACCCCGAGGCCCTTGGTCTTGAGGCCGCTCTGGGCCTGCGTGCCAAGGGCGCTGACCAGATTCTTACCAGCCTGACCAGCCACGGGTGACCAGGCAACCGGTCTGCATCGTTCTCACACGGCCGGTCTGGCAAGGTTTTGAAGACCCGCTGGTTGGCCCCCTGCGGCAATTGGTGCAGGACCAGAATGCAGAGATCTTTGGTAGCGAAATACGAGTTATCTCGGCGCCCATGCAGCGGCTCGTACCGGGCGATGACCTTCAGGCCTGTCAGCGCCTAGAGGCCGCACTTGCGCTCGTGTCTCCGGTAGCGCATGCGGCATCCTCATCAGAACCCGGTGCAGTAGCAGGCCTGGTTGTGGCCACAAGTCCCTCGAGCGTTGCCGCGCTAACGCATATGCCCCAGACAGACAGCCAATTGCGTGCCTTGCTTGGCCCGTCTGATGGCCCCTGGGCCGTTACGGGGGTAGGGCATGCCTCAGCGCAGGCCCTGGTAGGCTGGCTCGTGCAGGAAGGGCAGGGGGCTGGGCGCGTGCTTGCTTTTCCAGTGGAAAGGGGGTCTGGGGCGCAGGCCTTTATCCAGTGGCTTGATGAGACCCGCCCGCTGCATTTTCCACAGGCACCCGTGGTTTTATTAGAGGCCAGCGATAACCAGCCGACTCTGGCCCATGCGCTGACTGCCCGAGGGTTCTCCGTGCACCGCTTGGATATCTATCAGAGGCAGCCCGTATCCATGCCGCATCTGCCCTGCAGTCCGAGCGACTCTCTCTGTGTGCTTGTCTCCAGTTCTGCCCTGGTAGAGCCCGTGCTTACTGAGTTAACCGCACAAGGCATTAGTCCTAAACGGGTAGGCTGGCTCACCCACCACAGCCTGATTGCAGAAAGGCTCTCTGCCCGCCTGGGCACTCAGGTGGTACCGGTTCTTGAGGGTCTCTCTGCGAAAGAGATACTTTCCGGCCTAGCAAGGCTAAACTTCGGGGTATGACGGAAAAAAAATTCACTGCCTCTTCTGGGCCGGAAGAGATCCAGCCCGCTCTCGCGCCTGAGTCCAGTATTGGTTACCTTGCAGGGGGGTCTGCCTCTGGACAGAAGCCAGATGGGCAGGGCGCCTCTGCCGCAAGCCCGCGGACCTCTGCTGCCAAGGGCTCTGGCGCCTTTGCTCTGGTGGGGCTTGCCCTGCTGGTGGGTGCCTCGCTGGCCCTGTTTCTGGTGCGCGAGTCTTCCTGGCTTGCCCAGAAAATTCTAAAGGAGCAACAGGTACAGGCGATTCTCGCCTCGGGCGGTCCTAAGCGAGATGTCGCTGCAGAGACCCCGCCGAAGAGTCCAGACGCCGATCAGCCTGCCGCTGGGCCGAGTCTCTCGGGGGCACCCTTGTCGCCTTCGCGTGCCTTGGTACCGGGTATTGATCCCTTGTTGGTGCAGCGGCTTGCTCAGATTCAGCAATGGGCTGCTCTCTTGCGCACCATGCCGTCGGGGCCGCGAGACCCTTCGCGTGAACTTGCCTCTGTGCTTTCTGCCGGGCGCGAGATGGGGCGCGAGACCAGTAAGGGCTTAGATCCACCAAGGCCAGTGGTACCACCCCTGGTTTCAGAGAGCACTAGCCCTGCGGCTGGGCCGGATGTCGCCTTGCCGGTCGATACTGCCAGTGCCAGTGGGCCGTTGATGCAGTGGCTTGGCCAGGCAGTGTCGGTCACGGGGAGTTTTCTTGCCAGTCTCGTGCGCGTGCAACAGGTTTCTGAACCCAGTCTTTCGGGTCAGACCCAGGCGTTCTTTGCGCAGGTAGACCAGCAGGCCCAGTCTCACCTGATGGCTGCCCGACTGATGCTGATCCATGGCCAGTCTTCTCTTGCAATAGTGGAATTAGATGCCCTCTTGGCCCTATTGCAACGCTATTACGAGGCCAACGATGCAAGGCTCATTGGTGTAAGAGGGGAGGTTACTGCGCTAAGGGATGCCTTGAAGGATCCGGTATGAAGTGGTTTCTGGCAAAGGTCATTCTGCTTGCGGTACTTGTTGGCCTCATACTTGGCCTGCAGTCACTGGGTGGCGCGGTAACGCTCTGGTGGGATACCTGGCGATTCGATGTTGCGCTGTCTACCGCCATTCTGGCCGTTGGCCTTCTGGTGATTGTTCTAGTCTCCCTGATTCGCATCTGGGGCTGGCTTGGCAGGCTTCCTCAAAGAATTCGTGACTATCGCCTGCGCAGCCATGAGGTGCAGCGTATAAAAAAGCTCGCCGATCTCACCCTGGATTTTCTAGAAGGCCGCTACACTCGGGTTATCAAGTCTGCCGAATCCTTCGACAAAGAGTTTCAGGACCTCAACGCCTCCCAGACATCGGTCTCGCGAATGGTTGCAGTGCTTGCCGCCCGCGCGGCCCATCGCCTGCGGGATATTCCGCTCAGAGACCAGTGGCTGGAGAAGGCTCGTGCCGAGCCTTCCCGCTGGAGTGCTGACCATCCCCAGCTTCAGGGGCTTACCCAGGCGGAATTCTTTATAGAAGACCATGATGGCGGGGCGGCTGTCCGCGTCTTGGAGCCTCTGCTCAAGGGAGATCGCCGCCATATTCATGGCACGCGTTTACTAATGCGGGCCTGTGAGCTTACCGGCCAGTGGTCGGAAGTAATTCGACTGGTGCGGCTGCTGGAGAATCGCAAGGCACTGCATCAGACAGTGGTGGAAAAGGTAAAGCGCAGTGCCTACGCGGGTCTGCTCAAGGCCGCCGCCGCGAACCCAACGGCGATTAAGGCGGTTGTCGATAAGATGTCCTCTGCCGAGCGCACGGATCCTCATCTGGCGGCGATGGTCGCGCGGGCATGGATTCGTGAATCGCGGCATAGTGAGGCCCGGCAGATTCTCGAGGCGGCGCTTAAGGCGCACTGGGATCCGCACCTCGTAGAGGTCTATGCCGACTGCGCGGACAACCCGCGCGAGCAGTTTGCTCGGCTGGAGCAATGGGCACAGAGCCACCCCGAGTCGTTTGAGCTGTGCTGGGCAATGGGCCGGTTGAGTCATAGCCAAGGGCTTTGGGGTAAGGCCGAACTGCACTTGCAACGCGCCTCCATCTTACGGCCATCGGTTCGGGTAAGCCTTGCGCGTGCAGAGGTGGCAGATGCTCAGGGCAAGGTGGAAGAGGCTCGGCAGTTCTGGCTGCAGGCAGCCCGGCTGGCGGAGTCGCAGCGCGTCGCTGCGTAAGGCAATAAAACCGGCAGCCCGAAGCCCGCCGGTTTTATTGCGCCGCTTAGCCTAGCTACAGAATAGGCACGATCAGCAGCGCCACAATGTTGATGATCTTAATAAGCGGGTTCACGGCAGGCCCGGCGGTATCTTTGTACGGGTCACCAACGGTATCGCCAGTGACTGCTGCCTTGTGGGCATCAGACCCTTTGCCACCATGATGCCCGTCTTCGATGTACTTCTTGGCATTGTCCCAGGCGCCGCCGCCGGTACACATCGAAATAGCGACAAATAGCCCAGTAACAATGGTTCCCATGAGCAGTCCGCCGAGGGCTACCGGGCCCAGAAAAACACCAACAAGAATGGGCACGACCACGGGCAATAGGCTGGGAATCATCATCTCTTTAATGGCCGCAGAGGTAAGCATGTCTACCGCGCGTCCATATTCAGGCTTTGCTGTGCCGGCCATAATTCCAGGGATTTCGCGGAACTGTCGGCGCACCTCTTCCACCACAGAGCCAGCGGCCCGTCCCACAGCTTCCATGGCCATGGCTCCGAAGAGGTAGGGTATTAATCCACCGATAAATAGGCCAATGATCACCATCGGGTCAGACAGGTCGAATGTCAGGGTCTGGCCTGCGGACTCGAGCTTATGGGTGTAGTCGGCAAAAAGCACCAGCGCGGCTAGGCCTGCAGACCCAATGGCATAGCCCTTGGTAACTGCCTTGGTGGTGTTGCCCACGGCATCCAGTGGGTCGGTAACGTCGCGAACGCTGCTGGGCAGCTCGGCCATCTCGGCAATACCGCCGGCGTTGTCGGTAATCGGGCCATAGGCATCAAGGGCAACCACGATGCCTGCCATGCTGAGCATGGCCGTGGCCGCAACCGCCACGCCGTACAGCCCTGCCAGCCAGTAGCTTACAAAAATGGCAATACAGACAAAGATCACGGGCCAGGCGGTGGACTTCATGCTCACCCCGATTCCCGCAATAATGTTGGTTGCGTGACCGGTGGTCGAGGCCTGGGCCACATGCTTTACCGGGTGATAGTCGGTGCCGGTGTAGTACTCGGTGATCCAGACCATGGCCGCCGTCAGGCCAAGCCCCACCATACCCGCGGCCCATAGGCGCCAGACGCTTCCGGTGTCTGCCACCGCATTGGCAGGCATGAGCCAGTCGGTCACGAAGTAAAAGGCAACCGCCGAAAGAACGCCTGCAACGATGAGCCCCTTGTAGAGGGCCGGCATTACATTCTTCATGCCGGGCGAAGCCTTGACAAAGAAGCAGCCGATAATTGAGGCGATGATCGAGACCGCGCCGAGCGCCAGGGGGTAGAGCACCGCCTGCATTGGGGCAACGGTTACCAGCAGAGCACCAAGCACCATGGTTGCGATCAGCGTAACCGCATAGGTTTCAAAGAGGTCGGCGGCCATGCCCGCGCAGTCGCCCACGTTGTCTCCTACGTTATCGGCAATTACCGCCGGGTTGCGGGGGTCGTCTTCGGGGATGCCGGCTTCTACCTTGCCCACCAAGTCGGCACCGACGTCTGCCCCCTTGGTGAAGATGCCGCCGCCAAGCCGGGCGAAAATTGAAATAAGAGAAGAGCCAAAGGCCAGGCCGATTAATGGGTTGAGCAGCTTAGCGAGGCCATCAACACTGGCAGTGGTGTCGCCGCCAACGAGGAACCAAAAAAAGCCGGTAACCCCGAGCAGGCCCAAGCCGACCACTAGCATGCCGGTAATGGCGCCGCCACGGAAGGCAACATCGAGCGCAGGACCGATACCCTGGGTAGCCGCCTCAGCGGTTCGCACGTTGGCGCGCACCGAGATGTTCATGCCGATAAACCCGCAGGCTCCCGACAGTACGGCGCCGATGACAAATCCTGCGGCAGTAGTGACATCAAGAATCAACGCGATAAGGATGGTGAGAACGACGCCCACGATTGCAATGGTGCGGTACTGCCGGGCAAGGTAGGCCTCAGCCCCCGCCTGGATTGCCTGCGCAATTTCCTGCATGCGAGCGTTGCCAGCGGGTTTTGAGAGAATCCAACGGCTTGACAACAGCCCGTACAAAATCGCCAAAAGTCCGCAGACAATGGCGAGAGTTAATGCGGCAGACATGAGAGTGACTCCCTTTAATCGGTGATGGAGAACAGTGAATTTTTGATCCGCACTAAGTGTAAGCGGGCGCCTTGGGCGAAAACGGCGTTTTAGCCCTGATTAGTAGAATCCCTGATGAATCCCTTATGATTCGGCAATGCGATGCTGCAATTCGGATTCCGCAATGCCGTTAACTGCCGATTATATGGAGACGAGGGCAACAACATGGCCTTACAAAATGTTACCGCCGGCGCTAAGGCGCCTGACGAGGTCAATGTCATTATTGAGATTCCCGCGCATAGTGATCCGATTAAGTACGAGGTCGATAAAGAAACCGGCGCGCTGTTTGTTGACCGGTTCATGATGACCTCGATGCACTACCCGTGCAATTACGGTTACGTTCCTGAGACGATCTCCGACGATGGTGATCCGGTAGACGTTCTTGTGATTACTCCGTTTCCAGTGGCTATGGGCGCAGTTATTCCGTGCCGCATGATTGGCGTGCTTAAGATGGATGATGAGGCGGGCGGTGATGCCAAGCTACTGGCAGTGCCTACCGACAAGATTCTACCGATCTACAAGCACTGGAAAAAGCCCGAAGACATTGCGCCCGAGCGGCTCCACCAGATTCAACATTTCTTTGAGCACTACAAAGACCTCGAGAAGGGCAAGTGGGTGAAGGTGCAGGGCTGGGAAGGCCCTGAGTCGGCAAGACAAGAAATTGTCGATAGCGCCAAGCGCTACCAGGCGTCACTTAAAGGGTAGCCTGTCGTTTAGCTCCGACAGGTATCCCTCCATTCCCTGGCCTTCGCGGGCCAGAAACCGGGCGACTGCATCGCGAAACCGTGGCTCCGATATCCAGTGCGAAGACAAGACGGGCACCGGTTCAAAGCCTCGGGCCATTTTGTGTTCTCCCTGTGCCCCGCCTTCTATTCTCTGCAGACCGGTCGCGATGCCCCATTCAATGGGCGTGTAGTAGGCAAGTTCGAAATGCAGCATCGAAACCTGTACCAGGCTTCCCCAGTATCGTCCGTAGGCCACGAGCCCCTCTGCGGTGGGCTGGGTCATGAGTAGCGAGGCGGCCACGGGGGCTGCCTCAAGATCCCCATCGGGATGGGCCGTGGCGATCACGATCTGATCGGGAATGGCCTGGGCAATCTCAGCGAAAAAATCCCGTGAGAAGTACGGCGGGTTGCCGTGGGCAAGATAGGTGTTTTCGTAGCAGCGGTAAAAAAAATCCCAGTCGTGCGTGTTGAGCGAACCGCCTGCGCGCACCTGGCAGCGGATTCCGGCTTCAGCGACCTTTCTGCGCTCGGCCCGGATCTTCTTGCGCTTGGGCTGGCTTAGGGTTTCCAGAAAGTCATCGAAGTCTCTAAACCCCTTGTTTTGCCAGTGGAACTGCACCCCCTGCCGCTCCAGCCAGCCGAGTTCTTGCAGCAGACGGTGGTCTTGATCGCTACCAAAAAGCAGGTGCGCAGAGGAAAGCCCAGAGTTCGACACGAGCTCTGTAAGCGACTTGGCAAGTGCCTCCTGTGATCTGGCCTCTTTTGCAAGCAGCCGACTGCCTGGCACGGGGCTAAATGGGCTGGCAATCAGCCACTTTGGAAAGTACTGCAGGCCTGCCTCCTGGTAGGCACGCGCCCATGCCCAGTCAAAGACATACTCCCCATAGCTATGGGACTTCATGTAGAGGGGGGCGGCCGCCACCAATCGGCCCTGCGGGTCTCGCACAGTAATAGGGCAGGGCCGCCATCCCGTGTGGCTGCAGGCCGATGCCGAGGTTTCTGCGGCGGCAAGGAATGCATGATGGGTAAAGGGGCTGGGGGCGAGGCTCGCCTGCCAGAGTTCCTGCCACTGCTGTCTGTCGATATCGAGAAAGCTCGATTTAACCTGCGTGCGATAATCCATTCATGGCCCTCACCATTGCCCTTGCTCAGATCAACTCTACCGTGGGTGACCTATCGGGCAACGCCCACAAGATTATGCAGGTAGCCCAAAAGGCCACAGAGCAGGGCGCTGATGTTCTCGTAACCCCCGAGCTCTCTCTGGTTGGCTACCCCCCCGAAGACCTGCTGCTGCGGCCGAGTTTTCTGCGCCGCAGCCAACAGGTGCTTGATGACCTTGTATCGCAGAGCAAACAGCTTTCCGATCTTACCTTTGTGGTTGGCTATCCCAGGCAGGTAAACGACCAGGTCTTTAACGCGGCCACTGTCTTTCGCAATGGAGAGGTTCTGGGCCATTACGGCAAGCTGGAGCTTCCCAACTACGCCGTATTCGATGAGCAGCGTTATTTCGATCCCGATGGGGCCCCGTGTGTCTTTGGCTGCAAGGGTGTGCGACTGGCCATCAATATCTGTGAAGACGTCTGGTTTCCCCGGGCACCGGCCTTGGCACGGGCCGAGGGTGCACAGGTGTTGTTGGTGATGAACGCCTCGCCCTTTCATTTAAACAAGCAGGCCGAGCGGCTACAGGTGGTGCAGTCAAATGTCTCGCGGCACAGCCTGCCGGTGGCGTTTTGCAACCTGGTTGGGGGGCAAGACGAACTGGTTTTTGATGGCGACAGCTTTGCACTAGATGCCAAGGGCGAGGTTACGGCCCGGGCAAACCGGTTCTCAGAAGACCTCTTGATGCTGCAGTACGACCCCCAGTCAGCCAGCCTTATCGGCAGTCTGCAGCCGGAAATGTCGGCCGAGTATCAGGCCTATCATGCACTCACCCTAGGCACCCATGACTATGTGCGCAAGAACGGTTTTACCGGGGCACTGGTAGGTCTCTCGGGCGGGGTGGATTCTGCGCTTACCCTGGCCATTGCCGCAGACGCGCTAGGTCCCGATGCTGTGACTGCCGTGATCATGCCTTCGCGGTATACGGCCCAAATCAGTATCGACGATGCACGGGCCTGCGCGAAGGCGCTGGGGGTACAGACCCACGAGATTTCCATCGAGCCTGCGTACGATGCCCTTGTTGCCAGCCTTGCCCCGGCCTTCGCCGGTCGTGGGCCAGACCTGACCGAAGAAAACCTGCAGTCGCGCGTGCGCGGGGTGCTGCTTATGGCGCTGTCGAATAAGACTGGCCGGCTTGTTCTCACAACGGGTAACAAGTCAGAGATCGCCGTCGGGTATTGCACGTTGTACGGCGATATGTCCGGTGGATACGCCGTGATTAAAGACCTGCTCAAGGGTTGGGTCTATCGGCTATCGCGCATGCGCAATACGTTGCATCCGGGTGTCGATGGCGCGCCGGTTATTCCCGAGCGTATCCTCACCCGCGCGCCTTCAGCCGAATTACGAGACAACCAGACCGACCAAGATAGTCTTCCGCCCTACGATATCCTCGACGACATCTTGATGCGGTTTGTCGAGCAGGGGCAGACGGTCGCCGAGATCGAGAGCTCGGGTCATTCGCGCGAGGTGATTGCCCAGGTGATGGGCCTTATTCGCGGCAGTGAATACAAGCGAAGGCAGGCGGCCCCGGGGGCCCGAATCACCCGCCGCGCCTTTGGCCGTGACTGGCGGTTTCCGCTGACCAATCGATTCTCTGAGAAGGAGTTGTTTCTATGAAGCTCGTGACCGCAATCGTAAAGCCCTTTAAGCTCGACGAAGTACGCGAAGCCCTGGCCGAAGTCGGCGTTTCGGGTCTTACCGTAACCGACGTCAAGGGGTTCGGGCGGCAGAAGGGGCATACCGAGGTCTATCGGGGTGCTGAGTACGTCGTAGACTTCTTACCGAAGATTCGGGTTGAAGCCATGGTGGCCGACGGCATGGTAGACGCCGCCATTGATGCCATCGTGAAGGCGGCCCGCACCGGGCGTATTGGCGATGGCAAGATATTCGTGCAGAGCATCGACCAGATTATTCGTATTCGCACCGGCGAGACCGGCGACGAGGCGGTATAAGTTACGGGTTCAATCTCAGTCTAAGGCTGCGCTGATCGCAAGATCAGCAAAAATATCTGAACGGGGTGCCTAGGCGCCCGGCTGCGCCGACTTCAGCAGCACGATTACCGCACCCGACCCTCCCTCATGGGCCGGAGCCTGGCAAAAGGCTAATACCTCCTGTTTTTGCATGAGCCACGAACGTACCTTGGCCTTAAGAACCGGCTCTTTGCCGATAGAGCCGAGCCCCTTTCCATGAATCACCCGCAGGCATCTTCGGTCGCTGCGGTGACAGTCGTGAATAAACAGCGCTAGGGCCTCGCGGGCCTCGTCGGTGCGCATTCCGTGCAGGTCGAGCTGGCCTTGCAGACTCCAGTGCCCGCGACGCAGTCGGCGCAGCGTGTCGCGCGAGATTCCGTTTCTCGCAAACGATAGGGCATCATCGCTGTCCAGCAAGGTATCAGGGTTGATGTCCGAGAGTTGGCTCTCGGCGAGGGCCGCCTGTTCATCCCGAATGCGCTGTCGCGGAATCGGTGCTGGCTTCGGGCGCACCCCTGCCAAGGGATGCTTTTTTTGCTCTAGGGGCACTGCGCCTGTCACAGCCTGCGCAAAGAGCGCAGGGTCTTCGGGCTCGCGACGCACGATATCGAGTGGCGCCACCACAAGGCTGGGTGGTCGGGTATGGAGTCGGCGTACGCGGGTCATGAAGTGCAGTCTTGGGGGGCGCCCGCTACAGCATGCGGGCATCAATGAATTACCCCTCTTTGGCTTCGAGGTACCGTTGCGCATCGAGCGCGGCCATACAGCCGGTTCCTGCGCTTGTGACGGCCTGGCGGTAGATGTGGTCTTGGACATCACCTGCGGCAAAGACCCCCTCAATGTTGGTGGCCGTAGCGTTGCCCTCAAGACCACTGCGGGTGTGTATGTAGCCGTTCTTCATCTCAAGCTGCCCAGCAAAGATCTCGGTGTTGGGTCGATGGCCAATGGCAACAAAAATACCCGTGACCGCAATATCTTTTGTGCCGCCACTCTTTAGCGCGAGACGCGCACCCGTTACCCCCTGCTCGTTACCCAAGACCTCCTGCAGGGTGCTATTCCATTCGATACGGGCCTTGCCTTCTTGCACCTTTGCCATCAGGCGGTCGATCAGAATGGGCTCGGCCTTGAACTTGTCCCGCCGATGGACGACCGTGACAGTTCGCGCAATATTGGTGAGGTACAGGGCTTCCTCGACCGCGGTATTGCCCCCGCCAATCACGCAGACATCCTGGTCTTTGTAGAAAAAACCGTCGCAGGTGGCGCAGGCCGACACACCACGGCCCATAAACTGCTCTTCGGAGGGCAGACCCAGGTACATGGCAGAGGCGCCGGTGGCGATAATCAGCGCATCGCAGGTGTAATGGGCTGAGTCGCCCTGCAGCGTAATGGGCGTCTGGGTGAGTAAGGCTGTGTGAATATGGTCGAAGACGATCTGGGTGTTAAACCGCTCGGCATGCTGCAGAAACCGGGTCATTAGGTCGGGACCCTGCACGCCATCGGGGTCGGCGGGCCAGTTTTCGACATCGGTGGTGGTCATAAGCTGGCCACCCTGGGCAAGGCCCGTGATCAATACCGGGTTGAGGTTTGCGCGGGCAGCGTAGACGGCCGCCGTGTAGCCTGCGGGGCCAGAGCCAAGGATTAGAAGCCGATGGTGATGGGTGGGTTTTGCTGCCATGGTGCCAGTCACTTTCATTTCGTGTTTTGAAGGACAATTATAGGAATATGTTGCCAGTCACCATTTTGCCCAGAGATCATGACCGAACGTCAGTCTAGCCGGCCTCGCGCCGCCTCGGGATACCGCCGCCGATCTGTTGATGCCGCAGGCGCTAATCCGCTGGTGGAGTCTACCCGTTCAGTGCTGGCAGAACTCGCCTGGCTGGTCTGGGCGGCGCTTGCCGTGCTCTTGGTGTTGTCGCTGTCGTCATGGTCGGCGCAGGACAACGGCTGGTTTCAGGCAGGTGCTGCATCCGACCCTTCAAACTGGCTCGGTCGGGTTGGTGCCTGGGTCTCCGATATCTTTTATTTTTTCTTTGGCCTGTCTGCCTTTTGGTGGGCGGGGCTTTTCGCACTGCTGGCGGTGCTCTCGTTTCAGGAATCGTATGCCGTGCGCCGGGCCACCCGCATGGGACTTGAGCCGCCTGAGGAGCCTTCTACCGACCTAATTCTCGATCGGTCTCTGGTACGGCTTGCCGGCTTTGGCCTGCTGCTTGCCTCAAGCGCGATTCTCGAGGCACAGCGGCTCGACTTTCTAGGGTCAGAGGCAGCCTTTTTCGCCGGTGGCGTGGTCGGAAACTTTCTAGGCGGTGGCATCGACTGGCTCTTAGGGCCAATGGGGGTAACGGTTCTCGGCTTTGTTGGTTTCTTTCTGGGGCTCTCGTTTGCCCTGGGCTTTGGCTGGATGGCCTTATTCGAGCGCATCGGGTTTCGCGTGGAGTGGATCTTTAAAGAAATGCAGCAGGCATTTGCCGCGCGTCGCGACCGCGCCCAGGGCCAGACCTCTGCAGAGGCACGCGCAGTGATCGTGCGGGTAAAGAAGGAGAGCCTGCCCGAGTATGTCACCGAGGTCATGCCTGCGGCCGAGGTCAAGCCCTCTAAGAAGGCCAGCCAGGAACGAGAGGCCAGTCGTCAGAAGCCTTTGTTCGACACGCTTGCCCCCGAGGGGGAGCTGATTCCCTCGTTGGGGCTACTCGACCCGGTTGACGCCAGACAAGAACCGGTATCTGCGGAAACCCTTGCCTATACCTCGCGTCTCATTGAGCTGCGGCTTGCCGACTTTGGTGTCACGGTGCGCGTGGTCTCTGCCCAGCCTGGCCCGGTTATCACGCGATACGAGATTGAACCAGCCGTGGGCGTGAAGGGGTCTCAGATTGTTAATCTGGCCCGCGACCTTGCGCGTGCCCTGTCGCTTACCTCGGTTCGGGTGGTCGAGACCATTCCCGGCAAAAGCCTCATGGGCCTGGAACTGCCCAACCCCAGGCGCCAGACGGTGCGGCTCTCAGAGATTCTCGGGTCTACCGCCTTTCAGAGCAGTGGCGCTGCGCTGCCACTTGCGCTTGGCAAGGATATCGCCGGTGCCCCGTTTGTCGTAGACCTGGCGCGCATGCCCCATCTCTTGGTGGCCGGAACCACGGGCTCGGGTAAGTCGGTTGGCGTTAATGCCATGCTGCTCTCGCTGCTCTACCATGCGCCAGCAGAGCGCATTCGGCTCATACTCATTGACCCCAAGATGCTCGAGCTCTCCATTTACGAGGGCATTCCGCATCTGCTTACCCCTGTGGTTACCGATATGAAGCTCGCTGCCAACGCCCTGCACTGGTGTGTCGGGGAAATGGAACGACGGTATCGGCTCATGAGCAGGCTCAACACCCGTAACCTCGCAGGCTTTAACCAGAAGGTGGAAGAGGCGGCCAAACGCGGGCAGCCCCTGCTTGATCCTCTGGCCCATGAGGAAATGGTGGCAGCCGGGCAGGCTGAGCCGCTACAGCCGCTGCCGCAGATTGTGGTGGTGATCGACGAGCTTGCAGACCTGATGATGGTGGTGGGCAAGAAGATTGAAGAACTGATTGCGCGGCTCGCGCAAAAAGCTCGAGCGGCCGGCATTCACCTGATTCTTGCGACACAGCGTCCTTCGGTAGACGTGATTACCGGACTGATCAAGGCAAACATTCCTTCTCGTATCTCATTTCAGGTATCAAGCAAGGTGGACTCACGCACCATTCTTGACCAGATGGGGGCCGAAGCCCTGTTAGGGCAAGGCGACATGCTCTTCTTGTCAGCCGGCTCAGGGGTGCCCACCCGAGTGCATGGCGCGTTTGTGGCAGACGAGGAAGTGCTGGGCGTTGTCGAGTATCTGCGCAGGGTGGGTGGTACCCAGTACGACGACCGGATTCTGGAAGGCGCCGACCCTGAGTCGGGCGGCAGCTTTACCGCAGGGCTCGACCTAGGCTCTGGCATGCCGAAGGGCGAGGGGGAGGGCGACGCCCTATACGACGAGGCAGTTGCGGTAGTACTCAAGCACCGCCGCGCCTCAATATCGCTGGTGCAGCGCCACCTGCGTATCGGCTACAACCGCGCTGCGCGCCTGCTTGAGGCTATGGAGCAGGCGGGGCTGGTGTCTGCCATGCAGACCAATGGCAACCGTGACATTCTCGTACCCGCAGGCAAAGAGGTATGACACAGCGCCAGGCTCAGTCTGACTTACGCCGCAGGCTGATGCGCCTGATTGCCTGTCTCGCGGGTCTAGGGGCGGTATGTGCGGGTCTGGGCGAAAGGGTTCTGGCGCAGCCGGTGGTGCAGGTGCTGGCAGGGGCCGACCAGATGCTGCTGCAGTACCTCACCACCACCCAGTCGCTACAGGCGCAGTTTCTGCATGAACAGATCTCGGGGTCGGGACGGTTGATGCGGTTCTCAGGCGTGATGAGTCTGCAGCGGCCTGGCCGTTTTCGCTGGGAGGTGCAAAAGCCCTATGCCCAGTTGCAACTGGTGAGGGACGGCGAGTTTATTTTGTATGACGCTGACCTTGCCCAGGTTACGATTCGTCCCCTAGAAGAAGCCGCTATGGCTACTCCGGCAGGCCTGCTGTTGGCGGCCGGTCCCGATGCGGCTGAGGTATTGCAGCGTCACTTTGTGCTGCGCAACCTTGAGGATCAAGATGGCCTGTCCTGGGTGTTGGTGGAGTCAAAGGCTGGCCAAGATGGCGGCCAAAAGCTGGCAGCCGGATTCGATGCCAAAGGCATGCTGCAGCAGTTCCAGCTCATCGATCAGATCGGTCGCCGCAGCCGTGTGGTGCTCTCCCGGATTCAGCGCAATCAGCCCCTTGCGGCCGATCTGTTTGGCTTTCGCCCTCCCAAGGGGGTCGAAGTGATTCGTCCGTAGCGTTTCGTGACCAACCCTGCGGTTCCTCTGGCCGAGGCCCTGCGGCCGCAGTCGATCGACGAGGTGCTTGGGCAAGATCATCTCTTGGGCCCTCAGGGGCCCATCGGCCAGGCAGTTCGCACGGGGCAGCTTCCCTCGATGATTCTCTGGGGTCCGCCAGGGGTGGGCAAGACCACCATTGCCCGGCTTTTAGCCAAGACGGTAGGATTCGAACTCTTGTCGATCTCCGCTGTTTTGGGCGGGGTTAAAGAGATTCGTGATCTGGTGAGTCAGGCCCAGCTCTGGAAGGCCCAGGGCCGGGCCACCGTGGTCTTTGTTGATGAGGTGCACCGGTTTAACAAGGCGCAGCAGGATGCCTTCCTGCCCCATGTGGAGTCTGGGCTCTTTGTTTTTATTGGCGCTACCACCGAGAACCCTGGTTTTGAGGTCAATGGGGCGCTGCTGTCTCGGGCACAGGTCTTTCGGCTTGCCGCTCTTGGGCCCGAGGCACTGGCGCAGCTTCTGCGGCGGGGGCTTGATGCCCTGGGGCCGCAGCTGCAGCTTACCCAGGAGGCGGTTGATCTTTTGATCAGCAACAGCGATGGCGACGGCAGGCGGCTGCTTAACCTGCTGTCGATGGTGCCGATCCCCTCGTCGGGCGCGGCCGTGACAGCCGAGACACTGCATAGACACCTGCCCGCCCTGGTGCGGCAGTTTGATAAAGGGGGTGATGCCTTTTATGACCAGATCTCGGCGTTACATAAATCGGTACGTGGGTCGGACCCGGATGCGTCGCTCTATTGGCTTGCCCGTATGCTCGATGGAGGCGCAGACCCGCGGTATCTGGCGCGTAGGCTGATTCGTATGGCAGCAGAAGATATTGGACTGGCAGACCCCCGTGCCCTGGGGCTTGCCATCGATGCGGCGGAAACCTATGAGCGACTCGGGTCGCCGGAGGGCGAGCTGGCCTTGGCAGAGGCCACAGTGTTCTTGGCCGTGGCCGCAAAGAGTAACGCGGTTTATAAGGCCTGGAATGCGGTGCGTGGCTTTGTAAAGGACCAGGAGTCTGACCCGGTGCCGGACCATTTGCGCAATGCCCCCACGCGGCTGGCGAAGTCGCTGGGCCATGGCGCCGACTATCGTTACAGCCATGATGAGCCCGAGGCCTATTCGGCAGGGCAGACCTATTTTCCAGACCGCATGGCCTCCAAGCCCCCGCAGTTTTATCTGCCCACCGCCCGCGGACTTGAGGTACGTATTGCGGAGAAGCTCGCGCATTTGCGCGGGCTGCCGAAGAAGTAAACTTGCCGGAAATTACCCCAAAGCACCCAATAAGGTAACGAGAGAAGAAGATGATTGACTCCCAGTTGTTGCGAAAAGACTTGGCTGGCACGGCCGCCGCGCTGGCCCGCAGGGGTTATCTGCTGGAAGAAGCAGCCTTTGCGCAGCTTGAGGCCCGCCGCAAAGAGGTGCAGGTACGTACCGAGGCGTTGCAGTCGCAGCGAAATACCTTATCGAAGCAGATTGGTCAGGCCAAGGCCAAGGGCGAAGATGCCTCAAGCCTGATGGCTCAGGTGGCCGATATCCCGGTGCAGCTCGATGCTGCCGCGGCCGAGCTTACTGCGATACAGGCAGAGCTTGACGCCTGGCTCTCGCGTATTCCGAATATTCCGCATGCCTCGGTGCCGGAAGGTAAATCTGCCGATGACAACCTGGAGGTACGTCGTTGGGGTACACCGACGCTTTTCGATTTCGCTGCACTCGATCATGTTGACCTTGGCGCACGCATTGGCCTGGACTTTGAGGCCGGTGTCAAGATTGCGGGCTCGCGGTTTGCCTTTATGAAGGGGCCTGTGGCCAGACTGCATCGCGCACTGGCCCAGTACATGCTCGATATGCAGACAGGCCCCCATGGCTACACAGAGTGCTACACGCCGTATATTGCCAATGCCAATACGCTCTATGGCACAGGCCAGTTACCAAAGTTTGCCGATGATCTTTTTGCGGTGAAGAAGGGCGGGGCAGAGGGTGAGGACGATGAGATCTTCTACCTCATTCCCACCTCAGAGGTCTCGCTTACTAATTTGGTACGGGGAGATGTTCTGGAAGAGACGGCGCTTCCTATGAAGCTAACAGCCCATACCCCATGTTTTCGGTCTGAGGCGGGGTCGTATGGCCGCGATACCCGCGGCATGATTCGGCAGCACCAGTTCGACAAGGTAGAGATGGTGCAGCTTGTGTCGCCCGAGCAGTCGTATGCGGCCCTAGAAAAAATGGTGGGCCATGCCGAGGCCATCTTGCAGGGCTTAAAGCTGCCCTATCGTGTCCTCTTGCTGTGTACGGGCGACATGGGATTTGGCGCTGCAAAGACCTACGATCTTGAGGTCTGGCTTCCCGCCCAGAAGGCCTATCGCGAGATCTCGAGCGTGAGCAACTGCGAGGCCTTTCAGGCGCGTCGTATGCAGACGCGTGTGAAGAGAATAGGTGAGGGCGGCAAGACCCGAAACGAGTTTATTCATACCCTCAATGGCTCTGGCCTCGCCGTGGGCCGCGCGCTGGTGGCCGTGCTTGAAAACTACCAGCAGGCCGATGGCTCGATAGTGGTGCCCGAGGTACTTCGCCCTTATATGGGCGGCGTTGAGAAGGTTTAGGCCATGGGCAATAAAAAAGATTTCTATAGCAAGCGCGTTACCAGGCTGCGTGATGACCTGGCGCTTGCCCTGCGGGCGGCCGATTATCACGGCCTGGCCGAAGGGGTCTGCAACCACTTCAGCATGGAGCTTCCCGATGGTTCGGGCCGTTTTCTGCTCAACCCCCGCGGCCTGCTCTGGCGCGAGATCGGGCCTGACGACATTGTCATGATTGATGTGCAAGGAAACCGTCTCGCGGGGCACCATGCGGTGGAGCCCACGGCCATGCATATTCATGCGGCCATTCACCGGCTGGGTGGTAAGGCGTGTGTCATGCATACCCATATGCCGTTTGCCACGGCGCTCACGCTCACCCAAGACCGCCTGCTCGACACGCGCCTGTCGCAAAATGCCATGCGGTTTCATGGGCGGGTGGCGGCCGACCCACACTACAACGGGTTTGCCCTCGATACCCTTGAGGGTGAGCGCATCGCGCGGGCCATGGGCGGCGCAGACATTGTGTTTCTGGGCAACCATGGGGTGGTGGTCTGTGGCAGCCGTATCGACTATGCCTATGACGACCTTTATTACCTCGAGCGTGCCTGCATGGCCCAGGTGCTTGCCGCCTCTACCGGCAGACCGCTCATGCCGGTTGCAGAGACCCTGGCCGCCTATGTGGGCGAACAGAGCAATGGAGAGCGCCTGCAGTCAGAGCTCTTTTTTGAGGCGTTGCGGCGACAACTGCCTGCGCCGCGCTAGCCGACTGCACGCGACCACAGTTAGTGCCTCCCTCAGAAGACTTTCCTATTTCTGATGCGGCCTGGCAAGCGCGGCTTGCTACGCTGCACCCCGCCCGGTATGCCAAGACCCGCAATCACCTCAATGGGGCCGTTTCACGGCTCTCGCCTTACATTACGCACGGGTATCTGAGCCTGCGTGAAGCGGTAGAGGGCGTGCGCGCCCGTCACCCTTTGGGGCGCGACGACAAGCTTTTTGCCGAGTTCGCCTGGCGTGCCTTCTTTCACCATGTGTGGGCGCATGAGGGCAGTCGAATTTTTTCTGATCTGCGTCCAGCCATTGCGGGGGTTCGCTATGCCGCACAGATGCCCGATGATGTCATTGAGGGGCGCACTGGCCTTGCGGTGATCGATCAGGCGGTTGCCTGCCTGTATCAGACAGGCTATCTGCACAACCATGCCCGTATGTGGCTGGCGAGTTACCTCGTGCACCTTCGGCATGTGCACTGGCGTGTGGGTGCCGATTGGCTCTATGGGCACCTACTCGATGGCGACCTCGCCTCTAATCACTTGTCATGGCAGTGGGTGGCGGGTACCTTCAGTACCAAGCCCTACCTGTTTAATGCGGAGAACGTGGCACGGTATGCACCGGCATCGTGGCAGAGCGCGGGAGGCCCGCTAGACACCTCCTACGAGCATCTTGAGATGATGGCGCGTGGAGAAGATGAGGCCGGGCGTCAACGTTTCGAAGCGCTGGCCGCGGTACCGTCAAGGGCGGCGTTTGCGGTGGAGGTGCCAGGTCTCTATGCGCAGCCACCAGAGTCTTTGTCTGAGGGGCTTTACACCGACGTGCAGCGTCTTATGGCAGCTATGGGTGGGCCTACCCCGCGGGAGGGGCCGCAGCATATTGACCTCGTACACGCCTGGTCTCTGGTGTCGCAGTGTCGCGTCTGGCGCTCAGACCCAGACGGGCCGTGCCTACGCTTAGGCGTGGTGCATCTGCCCGGCCGCGCTGCGTTTCCGTGGTCTGCCCGTCGGTGGGCCTTCGTACTCGAACGATTGCGCGCCATTTGTGATTTTGTCTTCGTTGGCGACGCCGCCGCGTTATTGGTTGCGTTAGGCGGGTTACCGCAAGGCGTCAAGACCGCGTGCTATGGGCAGCCCGGCTGCCCCGAGACATTCCAGGCATTTCGGGTGGCTGGGGTACTGCAGAAAGAGCCCCCCGGCTTTCTCACCGAGCCTTCTCGCCCCTGCCGTTCGTTTTCGCAGTTTATTCGGGCGGTGGATGGGTGTTGAACTAAAGGTGGCCCACTGCTGCGAGCATGAGCAAGAGGCCTACCGTAGCACTCAGATGCAGTCGAAGCGACAGCCACCCTTTGGGCCACCCCAGTTGTTGCCCATGCTTTAGGTCGATCAGATAGAGCACGAAGGTGAGCGCCGCGAAAGCCACCCAGCGCATGGCGCCCTCGGGGAAGAACCAGATGAGCCATGCCACCAGAGACGGAAGAACGCTGTAGACAAAGAGCCGGCGTTGTTGGTCTGGCTGCAGACTCTGGTCTGCCAGAGCAATAC
>Ga0194116_10000691_pt1 | contig 55920 bp, 56 predicted proteins | sample TA2MahsurfametaG_4_FD_148617 | JGI IMG/M metagenome (GOLD analysis project Ga0194116, IMG submission 148617) | Freshwater microbial communities from Lake Tanganyika, Tanzania - TA2015008 Mahale S9 surface | ecosystem: Environmental > Aquatic > Freshwater > Lake | place: Tanzania: Lake... | reverse complement strand
ATGTGTAGTCAGTTCCTAGTTTTAATCCATCTGATTGCCATTGAGCAGAGGCCCAGTCACCCATGATAAAGAATCCAGCTTTGCCATCAGTTACTAACTTTCCAGCATCTGGCCAATCAAGGTTTCCTGCTCCCTTATTTCCATAAGAAAGTGCTTTTTGGAAGTTCTTAATACCAGCAGCAACCTCAGGACCTGTCCATGAAGTTGATCCGTTGTATAGACCTTCAAACTTATCTGGACCCATTGATGCTAACAACATCCAGTCAAGTAGGTGAGCGATCGCCCAGTCTCCCTTTCCTGCAAGTGCTAGACCAGTAATGCCAGCTTTCTTAAACTTCTCAAGATCTGCAAAGAACTCATCTAGAGTCTCAGGTGCTTTTGTGATTCCAGCCTTTGCTTGTGCAGCTGGATTCCACCAAAGAACATTTGCTCTGTGAATATTTACGGGTACTGAGTAAATCTTTCCATCTACGGTAAGAGTCTTGATTAGATCTGCTGGGAAAATCTTGTCCCAACCTTCAGAAGCGTATAGAGATGTTAGATCCTCTAATTGTCCGCCTCTTACATAACCATCAAGCTCCATACCTGCGTGTGCTTGGAATGAGTCAGGTGGCTCATTAGCATCCAAACGGCTTTGTAGTACGGCCTTTGCGTTTACACCAGCACCACCGGCAACAGCAGCGTTAATAAACTCTGTGTTTGGGTTTTGCGCTGTGTAAACATCAATCATTCCTTGTAGGCCAGCAGCTTCGCCACCAGATGCCCACCAGGTAAAGATTTCAAACTCTGTGTCTTCATTCGCTGCATCATCAGATGATGATGAACAACCAGTTACCGCAAGGGCAATAGCTGCTGCAGCTGCAACAAGACGAAATGAACTTCTACGCATTCATTTCTCCATTTCTTCTCTATAGGAAGTGGTACAACGCGGATCGTCGAACCTGAGGCAATCCTTATATGCGCAGGTTCGGTAGTCAACGATAACGGGCTCAGAATTGCTCAATTAGTGGTGCTTTACGAAAATGTTATAAAGCAGCAGGCGCAAGGGCTCAAGTAATACTTCAGGGTCTGTAACTACTGTAGATAAGCCTCTAATCTTTAGGGCGTGAGCCGCACCGAGTATGACCTGGTAAAACTTTCCAAGATCTTCACCGCAGCTTTGGCCTCTGATTGTTTAGATCATATGGAGTTACGTAATCAGGTTTTGAAACCAGATATTCAAATGCTTTCAGGTGATGGCGTAATGATGGGGTATGCATTTCCGGTAAGAGTTGAGGCAGTTTTTAAAGCACCGCAAGTGCCATATGTTGGATTGTTAAAGGCGTTAGATGCCGTTGGTAAAGATCAAGTCTATGTAACACCATCTAATCGAAACAATGGTGGCAATCATCCAGCAGCTTTTTGGGGAGAGTTACTCTCAACTGCTTGTAAACATAAAGGTGTAGCAGGTGCACTTACTGATGGACCGGTGCGGGATACCACCAGAATGCAAGCATTAGGTTTTAAAGTTTTTGGTGTGCAGACCTCGCCCCTTGATATCAATTCAAGGTATGAGGTGGTTGAACATAATGTGCCAGCGGTGATTGATGGCGTAACGATTAATCCAGGGGATTTAATTGTTGGTGATATAGATGGTGTGGTGATTGTGCCAAAGGATGCAATGGCAGAGGTGATTGCCCGTGTGGAGGAGAAAAACTCTGGCGAGAACTTGTTTAGAAATGCCGTCAGAGATGGCATGGCCCCAAGTGAGGCATTTGCAAAGTTTGGGGTCTTATAGGTGAAGCCAATTGTTCAGGTCTCACTAGATTTAACTGATATTAAAGAGGCGATGGAGATGGCCCACACTGCCATGCGCGCTGGGGTGGATTGGTTAGAGGCGGGCACACCTTTTATATTGGCGGAAGGATTACATGGTGTTCGAGCTCTTCGAAAAGAGTTTCCAAATACACCAGTGGTGGCAGATTTAAAAACTATGGATGGTGGATATCTAGAAGCGGAAATGATGGCAAAGGCTGGTGCAACTCATGTTGTTGTTATGGCCAGAGCGCATCCAGAGACTATTAAAGTTGTTGTGCAAGCTGGTAAGGATTACGGCATCACTGTGATGGGAGATAACTTAGGTTGTGAAGATATGGTTGATGGTGCTCGCCAACTTGAGGATTTAGGTTGCCACATGATCATTCATCATATTGGTTACGACGAACGTCGTGGCATTGCTGCAAGGGGTGAGGTGGCACCAAATCCACTTGATCAATTAAAGGCAGTTGTCGATGCAGTTGGTATTCCAGTCCAAGCTGTTGGTGGATTATCACTTGAGCAAGCCATAGCTTGTCCATCATATGGTGCACCATTGGTAGTAATTGGTGCTCCCCTTGCAATTGATGCAGATTCTTTTTCAAAGGGTGCTGGAGATGTGGAAGAGGTGCTTAGAAAAATTTGTGAAAAGGTTCATGGTTATGGTGATATTCCAATTACACCAAGAGTTAGGTAGGTAGTTATGAAATCACTAGGTGTTGTTAACTTCTCTTCAAAGCCAGGAAGTGTTGAGTTACAGGAGATTGATTACCCAACCTTTGGTGATGATGATGTGATTATGCAGGTAGAGGCGGTAAGTGTTTGTGGCTCAGATCTTCATCAGTGGCATGGCACAAACTCTTGGGTGGTTAATTACCCAGTTGTCTTAGGTCATGAGTTTTGTGGGGTAATAAAAGAGTTAGGAAAAAATGTAAAGGCAGCGACTCGGTGGCAGGTTGGCGATCGAGTTGTTACTGAGACCGCCGCGGTAATTGATGGTGATTCACCACTAACCAGAGAGGGAAAGTACAACTTAGATCCTGCTCGAAAGGGTTTTGGTTATGGTGTAAATGGTGGCATGACTAGATATGCCAAGGTGGCATCACGGTTACTTCATAAGATTCCAGCAAATATCTCATTTGAATACGCAGCGATGACTGAGCCATGTGCTGTTGCATATAGCGCAACTATTGCACCTGGATTTGTCCGGCCAGGTGATCGAATTGTGGTTTATGGACCTGGCCCAATTGGTGTTTTATGTGCTGCGATGGCAAAGCTAGCTGGTGCTGAGGTGGCATTGGTAGGACTAGATAAAGATAAGAAGAGATTAGAGATTGCAAAACAATATGGCGCAGAGGTGATAATTGGCGATGCCACCAGTTGGGCAAAATCAGTAGATGGCTTAGGTGCAGATGGTGTGGTTGATGCAGCCGGTGTTAGCGCCTCGTTAAAAAATGCATTAGAGGTAATCAGGCCAAATGGTTGGATATCAAAGGTTGGTTGGGGACCACAACCATTGGATTTCTCTCTTGATCCATTGGTGGCAAAAAATGTCACTCTGCGTGGCAGCTTCTCTCATAACTGGCCGATGTGGGAGCGAGTTTTAAGATTAGTAGCAAGTGGAAAGCTAGATTTAAAACCAGTTTTAGGTGGTGTTTTTCCAATAACAGATTGGCAAGTGGCATTTGAGAAGATGCAATCTGGAGAGATTTTAAAATCTGTGATTAGGCCGCAGTAATTATGAGGTTAAAAGAAAAGGTAATAATTATTACCGGTGCCACCTCAGGTATCGGAAAAGCAATTGCAGAAAAGGCGGTTTCTGAAGGAGCTAAGGTTGTAATTCACGGTATTGATCAAGCAGCGGGCCAAAAGGTGGTAGCTCAACTTGGAAAAAATGCGGTGTTATGTATTTCTGATTTGGCAAAGGCAGATGCGCCGAGTGAGATTGTTGATTGCGCAATAAAATCATTTGGGAAAATTGATGGCTTAGTAAACAACGCTGCAATAATTGAGCGAAACAATCTCTCGCAGATAACTCCAGAATCCTTTGCTAAGACCATCACAGTTAATTTGCAATCAGCACTCTTTTTAATTAAAGCCTGCTTTCCTCATCTAAAAAGTAGTAAAGGGTCAGTACTAAATATTGGATCTATAAATGCATATAGTGGTGAATCCTCACTGCTTGCATACAGCATTGGTAAGGCTGGGTTACAGACGATGACTCGAAATTTAGCTAACGCCCATGGTGTAGACCAGGTTAGATTTAATCTGATCAACCCAGGTTGGATTTTGACTGAGCGAGAGTATGTTGATCAGATTAAAAAAGGCCTGCCAGAAAAATGGCCAGAAAAATTAGGCAAAGAAAATATCCCATTTGGCGTGATGAGCACACCTGAGCAGTTAGCAAGTGCATGTATTTACTGGCTCGGGGATGAATCTCGCCCATTTACCGGCTCGGTAGTTGAGTTAGAGCAGTTTTCAATAATTGGTAGAAATCCAGAGAAGTAATGCCAAAGTTAGCTGCATTTCCCAAGGGATTTATCAAGCAATTAGTTTCAGGACAGATGAGTATTTATCAATGGATTGAACTTGGTGATGAGTTAAATGTTGATGGACTTGAGTTTTATAACAACTTTGCCGATCTTAAAGATCCTGCCAATTGGCCCAAGATTCGCAAAAGTGTAGAAAGTGCTGGGATGCAAATCCCGATGATGTGTTGTTCACCAGATTTCACAATACCTGATCCTGGGTTACGGCAACAACAAGTTGATCACGAGATACATTCAATACGGATGTCGGCAGAATTAGGAGCCAAACTCTGCCGAATTTTATCTGGTCAGCGACGAAAAGATATTACCCGTGAGCAAGGTATGGGCTATGTTGTTGATTCCATTGAAAAATGTTTAGTCGAAGCTGAAAAAGTAGGAGTCAAATTAGTTATTGAAAATCACTACAAGGATGATTTCTGGACCGAACCTGAGTTTGCTCAGATGATGGATGTATTTGTGGATCTGATTAGCCGTATTGATTCACCAATTTTTGGAGTTCAATTTGACCCATCCAATGCAATTGCAGCAGGTGAAGACCCGCTTGAATTACTCGAAAAAGTTAAGCATCGAGTTATCTCAATGGGTGCATCAGATCGTTATCTTGCTAATGGCACGATTGAGGATTTGCGAAAGGCCGAGGGCGGAAGTGCTGGTTATGTTTCATTTTTTAAACATGGAGTAATTGGTAAAGGTCTAAATGATTATGATGCAATATTTAAGAATTTAAAAGATGTGGGCTTTGATGGCTGGATCTCAATTGAAGATGGCGTGGATGGCATGGAGCAGATGCATGAAAGTGCAGATTTCTTACGCGAAAAAATTAAAAAGTATTGGCCTAATTACCAGCCACGATAACATTATTAAGCGGCTTTCCTTGCACAAGTAAATTTAACTGAGACTCAATTAACTTTCGAGCTCGTCTATCAAATGCTGAAGAGTTTCCTCCCACATGTGGTGAGATAAATACTCCTTTGGCACTCCAAAGTGGGTGATCCTTTGGAAGTGGCTCTGGGTCGGTGACATCTAAGGCAGCGGTAATTCGACCAGAGTTGAGCTCCTTGATAAGTGCCTGGGTATCAACAATTGGTCCACGAGCAACATTTACAAGTAGCGCACCATCTTTCATAAGTGCCAAACGGCGAGCATCAAATAGGTGTTTGCTCTCGTTTGTGAGTGGCAAGATCAATATCACAATATCTAGAGATGGTAGGTGCTTATCTATTTCAGAGATTGGTATTGTTTTATCTCGGCCGGATTGAGTAAATGCCACTACTTCAACTGAAAAACCTGAGAGCATTCTGGCAATTGTTGAACCAATCGAACCAAAGCCAACTATTCCAATCTTGCGATCATTAATTGAGTTGTAATTTTTATTTACCCACTCACCTTTATCTTGGTCCCTAACAAAGGTAGGAAAACCACGAAGTGAGGCAATTGTTAAACCAACAGCTAACTCACCGGTTGAGTCATCATGAATGCCTCGACCATTACATAAAGTCATTCCTGGGCGTAAAAACTCCATAGCATCGTCATAACCTGCATTAGGCACCTGTAATACCTTCAACTTGGGCATTTTCTTAGTTAACTCAAGTGCAGCTCGCCCTCCCATATAAGTTGGAACATAAAATGTAACCTCAGATAGGTCTCCAGATTCAGCTGGTGTGTTGGCAGGAGATAATCTTTTAAATTCACTAGGAACATTTAAATCATCCCATTGCGTCCAAACCACCTGCTTGCTCATTGTTTAATCCGATAATTTATATCTTCAGGAGTTAGCGCAACCTTATTCACTAAGGTGCCAATTTGATCAACTGTAATGGTAACTAGATCTTGGGCAAGCAGTGAAATATCAAGCGGGGGAACAATCCCAGTTCCAGTAGATAAAATTACCCCGACTGGAAAATGCTGACATCTAAACAGATAATCTATTAAGTCATCAAAAGTTCTATTTAAAGATTTAAGTGAGGTCTCTGCCTGCCAAACAATCGATCCAGCTCTTTCTATTTTCGCATAAATTCCCAGCGCATTATGGTCAATAATCTCCCAAATCGGGCGAATCATCGGGCCTAATGCATTAGATCCGTAGTAAATCTTCGCTTGTGAGAGATAAAGTGGGTTTTCACCTTCAATATTTCTTGAGGTCATATCATTGCAGATACTCATTCCAATTAATTCACCAAACTTATTAAGCACAATGGCAACCTCAGGCTCTGGTACTGAGGTTAATGCATCTGCTCTAATTCCAACCTCAGCAAGATGTCCAACTGTTCTACGAGCGGTAGCTTTAAAAAATAACTCTGGTCGATCAGCCCCATAAACTAATTGATAAACATCAGGTATTCCGCTCTCCTCTTTTCGAGCATCTCGTGAACGCTGGTAGGTAACACCTGCACCCCAAACCTCGGTATCTATCGCAACTGGTGCTGCTAGCTCACCTTTTATCTCTTTGCTACCAGCTGTTTCATATTTTTTACGAAAATCAGCTAACCGCATCACTAATGCATCAGATAAATTTTTTAGACCATCAATTTCAAAATACTTACCATTAATTTCTTTGACTAACCGATAAGGCTCTGTTGGAGTTTTAATTACCGCTAAATTGCTCATCTTCTAAGCATCAATTCGATTTATCAGACCTGACTCTTCAAGTGCGTCCCAAACTGCAGCTGGAATCTCACGATCAAAGTCAGCAACATTTGAAGTTAGTTCTTTTACAGTTCTAGAGCCAGTCAAAACCGATGTGACTGCTGGATGGCGAAGTGGGAATTGAATTGCTACCGCTGTAAGTGGGGTATGAAAATCAGCAAGCAGTTGTTTGATTTGTTGAGCACGTTTAATTAACTCATCACTAGCAGGTGCGTAATCGTAGGTTGCACCAGCAACTGGATTTGCCAAAATGCCTGAGTTATAGACACCGCCAATAACTACTGCAGTATTTTTCTTTTTACACTCTTTAAATAATTGCTCTTGCGCAGATTGATCTAATAAGGAAAATCGGCCTGCAATCAAAATAATGTCAAGATCCATTTCCTTAACTGCTTTAATGGAGGGTGCACAGTAATTCATGCCAACTCCAATTCCCTTTAGGACACCTTGGGATCGAAGCTCATTAAGTACTGGATAAGATTTTTCAATTGCTTCACCGATTCGATCATCTGCATCATGAATATATGCAATATCAATAGCAGAAATATTTAATCGCTTTAAACTATCCTCAATCGAGCGAAGTATTCCATCACGTGAAAAATCAAAGACCGGTGTTAATGTTTTATCTACATCAGCAAATCTACCGAGTGAATTATCTATATTTGGATTACTTGGATCGATTTTTTCTATAATTCGCCCCACCTTGGTGGAAAGTACAAAGGGTTTTCCAGATTTGTTTAAGGCCGAACCTAATCTGCGCTCAGCATTTCCATACCCATACAACGGAGCGGTATCAAAGTAATTAATACCCAACTCAACTGCGGTAAGAATTGTTGATTCGGCATCGGCTTCAGCGACCGATGTAAATAATCCTCCAAGGGGTGCAGTACCAAGGGCAAGTTTGGTGATGTATCGATCTATTCGGGGAATTTTTACTAATTCGCTATGGCGGGCCATATTCGCAATAGTATAGGAGCGTGTTGGAATAGTGAATACTGTTCGCCTACTGAGACAGCAGATCGGATTAACAGGTATGGATAAAGAGTTTGCCGGCTTAACAGCAATTGTTACCGGTGCAGGATCTGGAATTGGCCTTGAGGTTGCAAAAGGTTTAAACCAAAAAGGCGCAACCGTATTTGGCTTTGATATTAATCAAGGTGATATGTCAGCTTATGCCACTTATATTAAGTGCGATATCGGTGATGCAAAATCAGTTGAAAATGCTTTTGCAGAGTTTAAAAAATCAAGTAAAGGCCTAGATATTTTGGTGAACAATGCTGGTATTGGTTCACTCACTACGGTAGAACATGAAACTGATGAGGTTTGGCAAAAAGTATTAAATGTAAATGTAATCGGAACAGCCAGGGTTTCAAAACAAGCAATTCCATTGCTTCGAGTGAGTAAATCAGCTGCAATTGTTAATACTGCATCTATTGCGGCAACTGATGGAATTCCAAATCGTGCTGCCTACAGCGCTTCAAAGGGAGCGATAATGACTTTAACTTTGGCAATGGCAACAGATCACCTTGCAGATGGAATTAGAGTCAATGCAGTAAATCCAGCAACTACCGATACACCATGGGTGAAGAAATTACTGGATCAATCTGCCGATGCAAAGGCTGCTCGAACTGCCCTCGAGGCTAGGCAACCGATGGGAAGATTGGTCTCCCCTACTGAGATTGCAAATGCCATAATATTTTTAGCCAGCCCACTTCAGGCCTCTATAACTGGAACTGCAATAAATATTGATGGCGGTATGCACTCTTTGAGAATTCCAAAATAATGAATCCGCTAAATAATTATCGGTTTGGCTCATATGCAATTTTGGCAATTGGATTAATTAATCTTCGCTATCAAACAGGAAGCGATCAAAATCTTGCTAAGAGTTTGGTGCTAATTCTCTCAGGCGCTTTAGTACTTATTCTCACCTTTATGCCGATGATGCGGGAGTTTTTAATTAGAAAATTGACTCAAAAATTAGCCTTAATTTTGTTGCTACTTCTAATTGCTTATAGTTTATTAGTGTAAATCGATGGATCTTGATCAAATAAAATCACAATGGAATGAAGTCTTAGATTTACTGCTGGAAAAGGATCGAATCACATGGCTTGCATTCTTTGATGCCAGATTAGTTTCCTATGAAAACAACCAGTTAACCTTAGATTTTGCTGATAGCCAAAAGTTTGCAAACCCTCATGATTTTAAGAAAACTCGTAATCCATCCCACACTCAGGCCTTAATAGATGCGATTAAATCAGTTTTAGGGATAACACCGACAATAATAGAGCGGTGAAAAGGTTAATTACTTCCGTTTTTGCAATAACTCTTTGCTTAGGCCTGGTGTCATCAGCTAGTGGTGCAACTGCAAAAACTGCTCTGTCATTTAATGTGCAGAGCACGCCAAATGCTGGTGAATCATTGGTGACATTTTATGGACAGGTTAAGCCAGCGGCCAAAGGTAAAATCACGATTCAAAGTTTTGATGGAATCACTTGGAAAGAAACCCCGCTAAAAACCACTGCCTCTGATGTTGGATCCTGGCGAATTACCACTGTAGCCACTGCAATTAAGGCAGAGGGACAGTATCGCGCAACAGTTTTAGTTGGAAAGAAAAAAACAGTTTCAAAGGTTGCAAATTTTAAAGTTGATAACTCAAAAACATTTGCTAATAACAATTCTTTATTTATAACTGAAGCAACTAGCAAGTTAACTGGCGGGCGAATTCAAGGCTCTGATATCAGCAGATGGCAGCACCCAAATGATCTACCAATTGATTTTCAAAAGAAGTTTGATGCGGGTATGAGATTTGTTTTGATTAAAGGCTCAGATGCTCAGGAAAAAGCTGATCAGACAACTATGAAGTGGTTGGTTGGAGATCGAAACGCTGCCCAAGCAGCTGGTCTTTACACCGGCATGTATCACTTTGCTTATCTGCCTAATAGTGAGGACCCAGCTTATGTGATTCGAGATGCAACAGCACAGGCACAAAAGGTGATTTGGAGATTGGCATCCTTAGGTGGATACAACGATCGAGATCTTCCAGTAGCTCTTGATTTAGAAAATAATTGTGTGCGAAAAGTTGGCAGCAACTGTGTTAAAACTATGCCAAGAAGCCTAGTAACTCTTTGGGCTGAAACCTGGCTACAAACTGTTGAAGAAAAAACTGGTCGTAAACCATTTCTTTACTCCTATGCACAATTCTTAGAGATGGCTATGGAGCGAAGTGAGATATTGCGACAGTATCCACTTTGGTTAGCCCACTATGGCGTAAACCCAGCTGATCCAATTGCTCAACCTGGACAGCGAACAAATATTGGCTGCTTTGTTCACTCTTGGAGCACCGCAAACTGCTCATCACAATGGCAAATTTGGCAGTACTCATCCTGCGGTATTGGCAAAAATTATGGTGTACCTAGCTCAAGATTAGATTTAAATGTATTTCGGGGAACACCTGATCAATTTATGTCTTTAATAAAAGGCAAGTGGCAGCCAGAGGCAGCTGACATGATGCCAGTAAATGAACCGACAACAATGAATCTAATTTCAACTACGATTACCGATACAAATAAACCTGTAGTTGTAAATATTGAGGTCTTAAGGAGTATTGGGACTCCGGTGGTTACTGGCACCGTGGTATTTAGGCCAACAGATAAAAATTTAAAGGTTAAGAATCAAACCCCAGTTCGTTCTGCAAGTGGTCGGTGGGAGTTAAGTATTGAGGGCTTGCCAGCTGGCGTAACTGCGGGCACCTTAAATTATGTAGATATCTCAAAAACTCATGCTGATAATGAAATTCCATTCACAATCAACCTAATGCAAGGCCCTGAGTTACCAAAGCCAACGCCAACCCCAAAGCCAACGGTGACTAAAAAACCAACAGATAGCTGCGCTAAACAAATAAAGCATTAATTATTTGCACTACGCTTAACCCATTATGGCCAAACAATTGTCGGGTGGGGTTTTTCGCTCAGATTTAAAACTCTCTGATGAGCGGGATATTTTTTATTACGATAGTAAACCAACATCACGCACAGCAACTGATAAGCGTAGCGAGAAGGCCCAACCAGGAATTGGTCAGCTTAGATTTGATCCATTAGTAAATGAGTGGGTGGCAGTGGCCTCTCATCGACAACACAGAGTTTTTTTACCACCTAAAGAGCTTTGCCCATTATGTGTTACTAGCGGTGATAAGTTAACTGAGATTCCAGATAGTAATTACGAGGTAGTGGTATTTACCAACCGATCACCTGCCCTAACTACACCAGCTGGTAATTACAAACTGCCGGCAGTTTCTGGTTTGGATACGCCAAATGCAGATGCAGCTGGTGCCTGTGAGGTGGTTTGTTACACCCAAGATCATGGATCAACATTTGCTCAATTAAGCATTGAGCAGATTAGAACGGTCTTAGAGGCTTGGAAGGATCGAGATTTGAACTTATCCAAACTTTCCTATGTTGAGTATGTATTCCCATTTGAAAATCGAGGTGAGGAGGTTGGCGTAACACTTTCTCATCCCCATGGTCAAATTTATGCTTACTCATTTATTCCACCAAGGGTTGAAAAAATGTTGCAGGCTGCTGCCTCGCACCTTTCAAAGACTGGTCGAGTTTTACTAGATGATGTTATTGCTCGGGAGATTAAAGATAAAAAGCGAATTATTTGTGAAAATAGTGAATGGATAGCATTTGTGCCATACGCTGCAAGATATCCATTTGAAATACATATTGCGCCAAGGCGTGGGGTGGCAAGTATTAGTGAGTTAGACGAAGGCCAATCCCAACACTTTCCAGCAATAGCTAAAGAGGCGTTGAGTAGATTAGATGGGGTGTTTGGAATCCAGATGGCGTATATCGCCGCTTGGTATCAAGCTCCGGTAAATGTTGGACGAGATAGCATGAGATTGCACTGGCAGATTGTTTCGGTTAGACGACAACCTGGAAAGTTAAAGTATCTATCAGGTTCTGAATCTGCAATGGGAGCTTTTATTATGGATCTAGAGCCAGAACAGTCGGCCAAGCAGTTACAAGAGGTTAAGTACTAATCAACTGGTGTTATTGAAAGTACCTCTACACCACCAATTGCAGTTAAGACATTTACTAAATCTGTTGGATCACTGCCTGGAACTGCAATTGTAATGTCATCAATACCTCGACCATTTTCACTTCGCAATACAACTAAGCCACGAATATCTCCACCAGCAAATCCAATTGCAGATGCCACCGCACCAAGGGAACCTGGGCGGTCAGGAAGTGAAACCTGCACTCTATATAGGGCCATGCTCCCTGACTTGGACTCGAACCAAGAACCTGCCGGTTAACAGCCGGCTGCTCTGCCAATTGAGCTATCAGGGAATAATCAATCTAATTAAAGATTGTGTAGGGCAAATAGTAGCGAAAAAGTAAAGCCACTCAAACCTACGCTTAAATTATTCAAGTTTTAACTCTCACCTAGTGCTAACTCTTTTTGCACCCGTCTGGCTGCCTCCATGCCAACTAACTGCGTAAAAATCTCTTGATACTGCACTTCATTCTCAACTGGATTTAATCTCTGCAAAGTGGATTTAATCTCTGCAATCGATCTACTCAATGCCACCTCACGTAATCTAGCCAAAATGCTATTGATATATCGATCCGAGACTTCACCATCAGTTCTAATTGGCTCCACCACCAATTCGGTAATTAATGATTTGAGCTCCTCTGAATCTGCTTTATCAATCAACTCTTGAGTATTAAACTCACCTTGATTATCAAGTAATAGCCGTAATTGGTTGTAAAGAGTAAATGAAAAGGCATTTGATTCTAAATCAACCCAACTTGTTGCCAATGTTGGCAGTTGTAATCTCACCTTTAAAACCTCACGCTCTAGCATTAAAACTGGATCGGTCAGATTTACCTTTTTCTCACCCACCACATTTGTTGCGCCACCATTTTTCTTAACCGCGGTTGAAACAATATCTACCTCCATACCCAACCAACCAGCCAATAACCTGACATACTCTGGGCGAAGTGAGGCATCTCTGATCTTGCCAAGTAATGGTGCCACCTGATTTAGAGCATTGACTCTGCCTTCAGCTGCAGTGATGTCGTAATTTGCAATTACAGATTTAATCGCAAACTCAAATAGTGGCACTCTTCTTGCCACCAAGTTTCTTACCGCATCATCACCATGGGCTTGGCGCAACTCACAAGGATCCATCCCACTTGGCTCAACGGCAACAAATGTTTGGGCAACAAATTTTTGATCATCCTCAAATGCCCTAAGTGCTGCCTTTTGACCAGCTGCATCACCATCAAAGGTGAAGATCACCTCGCCCCTAAATGCATCTGCATCCATTAACAATCTTCTGATAATTCGAATATGTTCATCACCAAATGCTGTGCCACAGGTGGCAACTGCAGTTGTCACACCCGCTAGATGGGCTGCCATAACATCGGTGTAGCCCTCCACAATCACAACTTGGCGATTTTTTGCAATCTCTTTTTTTGCTAAATCTAAACCATATAAAATCTGATTCTTTTTATAAACCGGAGTTTCCGGTGAGTTTAGGTACTTCGGTCCAGTATCAATCTCATCACTAGCTAATTTTCTTGCCCCAAAACCCACTACATCACCTGAGATATCTTTAACCGGCCAAATTAATCGATTGCGATATCGATCAATCATGCCCTTACTTCCCTCTTTAATTAAACCAGCAAGATTTAACTCCTCATCAGTAAAACCTTTACCCTTAAGGTGTTTATACAACCCATCCCACTCATCAGGGGCATAACCAACATTAAAGTTCTTGGCAGCATCTCGATCAAAACCTCGTTTAGTTAAGAAATCTCTGCCATGTTGGGCAGCTGGAAGTTGTAACTGCTCCTGATAAAAAATTGATGCAGCAGTATTTGCCGCCACCAACCGAGAACGATTAATACTTGGCCCACTGCTCACCCCACCAGCTTCATACCGCAGGGTGTAACCAATTCGATCCGCTAGTCGCTCAACAGTTTCAGTAAAGGTCAGGTGCTCTAACTTCATAATAAATGCAATTACATCCCCACCAACTTGGCAACCGAAGCAGTGAAAAAAGCCCTTACTTGGTGTCACATGAAAAGAGGGAGATTTCTCATCATGAAATGGGCATAACCCTTTTTTCTGACCACCGCCTGCATTTTTTAACTGCACATAATCACTGACTACATCATCTATCGGTGAGTGATCTCGGATGTAGGTTACATCCTCATCTTTAATGCGACCGGCCATGCTTCCTATCCTAGTTTCAAAGTGGACAACTTAAATTAACCCCTGTTAACAAGGCGATTGTGCAGGGTTAGGGCTCCTGGATCTGTCAAAGATGCAACCTGATCAATTACTACTCGAAGCCGTGCTTGATCAGTTTGTGCTCGCTGCCAATCTTGCAGGAAAAAACTCTCTAAGCTCTTCGGTGCACTTTGTAAAATAGCCTCCACCAACTGGGTAAGAATTTTTTGCTGTTCGATATATCTAATCTGAGAATCAGCGGCATTAATAACATAATGACCAGCCATTGATTTAAGTAGTGCAACCTCAACCCGTTGGGCTCTTGGAACTACTAAATTGGCGTTATATCTTGTTAAATCACCATCACCATACTTTGCTTGGGTTGCAACCTCAGCTGCCTGGGCAAATCTTCCAATTAACTGACTTGCTAAATCTTTAAGCCGAGCAAGTGAACGATGAGTGCCATCGTAGTAGCGAGGCCAACAGGATAAACTCTGTAAATCAGTTAAGGCAGTTTGCATTTCACTCTCTTTAATATCAGCCAGATACATTTGTTGGGCAACTGCAAACAGCTTTGGCAGATCATCACTTAACTGATCTAATTTAATCTGACCAGATACTAAGGAATCCTCTAAGTCATGCACGCTATAGGCAATATCATCAGACCAATCCATGATCTGTGCCTCCATGGAGCTTTTGCCAGCTTCAACACCCTTGCGGTACCAATTAAAGATCTCTAGATCATCCTCATAAACACCAAATTTTTTACCATTAACTGGGCGTATCCAAGGGTATTTAGTTGCAGCATCCAGGGATGCTCTAGTTAAATTTAATCCGATTGATTTACCATCTGGCAGAACTGTCTTTGCCTCTAATCTAATTAACAATCTAAGACTTTGGGCATTTCCCTCAAAACCACCACAGGATTGAGCAATCAGGTTAAGAGCTTCTTCCCCATTGTGACCAAATGGTGGATGGCCAATATCGTGAGCAAGACATGCCCCTTCCATTAAATCAGGATCTGCGCCAAGTGCAGCTCCTAATTCACGGCCCACCTGAGCACACTCAAGTGAGTGTGAGAGTCTAGTTCTGGGAAAATCAGTTGCCCACGGAACTGCTACTTGAGTTTTTGCAGCCAACCTTCGTAATGCAAATGAGTGAATAATCCGAGCTCGATCCCGTGCAAACTCAGTGCGACCGCCACGTTTTGCAGGTTCATCTAAAAATCTTTCCCGATCAAAATCTGAGTATCCCAGATGTTCCTTTGCTGGCCTGATTACCATTTGGTAATCCTATCTGTCCAAGCCTTACTTAGAAATTGCACTAAGAAGTTTAGGCTTTTTTACCTGTGTTGAATTTAGGCAAATGTAAATCAAAGTAAATTGAAATAATTCTAGTAATCACCACAACAGCTGCACCTACTACCGCTGAAATCCTCACCTCAAAGGCCAGCTGATACATACTTACAAAGGTGATCGCCCCCATTAATGAGGAGGTTCCGATTGTTTCTCGGTGTAGCAAAACTGGCTCTACCTGACACAACACATCTCGAAGTAATCCACCAGTTACTGCAGTAATAACACCCAAAATAACAGCTGCCAGCCATGGCACCTGCTGCTGGAAGGCAAGATATGAACCAGAGATAGTTGCGATTGCCAACCCAAATGTATCCATCACCAATAAGGTTTTTCCAATTCGGGTAACTCTTCGAAAAACTAAGGTAATTACCACCGCACTCAAAACCGCCACACTTATCCAAGGATCACTTATCCAAACTGGTTTTAATCCTAAAAACACATTTCGTAATGTGCCACCTGAGACTGATGCAACAGCTGCAATAAATGTTATTCCGCCATAATCTAATCCCTTATCAGCTGCAATTCGTGCGCCAACTAATCCAAAGACTAGGGTTGATAAGAGATCTAATACGGGTAGTAACTCCATAGCTTAAGAGTATAGATCTGTTGAAATTAAGCGATCACTTAACTTAATTCCAAGCCTGCCAACAGTTATGTAAGCCAAATACGCACCAATCTCTCGTGCTAAATACTTATACTCTGAGTTAGCAACTGATGCAGGTCCAGTTTCAACTGGTGCACAGGAGGCAGATAACCCCAAATCCTTTGCCATCTTTGTTGATCGAAGACAGTGGTAGGGATCAGTCACAATTACAACTGAATTTAACTTTGCTTTTTTCATCACCTCAACATATGCCTGTGTACTTCCCAAAGTATCTCTTCCCTTTGCAATGGAGGAGATGGCGGATCTTTTAACCCCATTATCAATTAACCAAGCTCTACTAGCTGCTGCCTCAGTGGTTCGATCCCCTGGCGCGCCAGAGCCAACGGTGTAAATTCTGGGCGCTAATCCTGATTTATAGATTTTTAAACTCTCAACCAATCGAGATTGCAAAATCTCACTTGGCCGGCCATCAAATTGGGCAGCTCCCATAACTAAAATAACATCAGATTTAACTGGAGATGAGTTTCTTGCCGTGTACCAAATACTTCCTGCTACATATAGGGGAATGACAATAATCAGAAGTAAAATAAATGAGATTATCCTTCTAATAAATTTAAAGATAAACAATTACTTCATCCACCTGAAATTGCATCATCAATTAAAATGGTGGCAAACTCATCTGGATCATCTAACCAACCATCTGGCAGCTTTACCTGCCGGCCATGGCTGGTTCTACCCCGTGGGCCATCGCCAACTGCTTGCGGATATGGTTGATCTTCAACCTGAGATAACAACTGCTGCATTTGCGCCAATGATGAAACCATTCCTAAGGATGATCTAATCTGCCTTGGCACTGAAAAACCCTTTAAGTACCAGGCCATATGCTTTCTAATATCGCGCATTGCCCGGTCCTCATTTTCAAAGTACTCAATTAACAATTGACCATGGCGAATCATTATTTCGCGCACCTGGAATAGATTTGGATTTACTCGCTTATTTTCGCCATTGATAGCACTTACTAAATCTGCAAATAACCATGGTCGGCCTAAACATCCTCTGCCAACTACAACACCGGCACAACCAGTTTGATTAATCATGTTTACCACATCCTCACTAGACCAGATATCACCATTTCCAAGTACTGGCACATCAGTATCTGATAAGTGTTCAACTAACTGTGTAATTTTATTCCAATCAGATCTGCCTTCGTATAACTGGGCAGCTGTTCTTGCATGAAGTGCCACCCAAGTTACGCCAAGATCTGCAGCTGATTTTGCTGACTCTAAAAAAGTTTGATGATCTGAATCTATCCCGACTCGCATCTTTACCGTCACTGGAATTCCATACTTATTTGCACTCTTAACCGCAGACTCCACAATTGCTGAAAACAATTTGCGCTTAAATGGCAAAGCAGCTCCTCCGCCACGGCGGGTAACTTTAGGAACTGGACAACCAAAATTTAAATCTATGTGATCTGCTAAATCCTCACCTCCCAGTAGATCTACCGCCTTACCTAAGACTGTTGGGTCAACCGCATAGAGTTGAATAGATCTTGGACTTTCACCAACTCCAGGTTTTATTAACCTAAAGGTTTCCTCTCGTCTTTCAATTAAAGCTCGGGCGGTGACCATCTCAGAGACAAAAAGACCAGCCCCTTGCTCTCTACACAATCTTCGAAAGGCAGCATTTGTTATCCCTGCCATGGGGGCTAACACAACTGGTGTACTAAGAACTACCTGATTGTTTTCAAATCTGCCATTAGAAATTGGCAGGGTAAGTGGCTTAACCTTTGTTAACAATTAGCAACCTATTAATTTTGCAGCAAGATAATTTTGTACCTGATCAAGTGCTATCCGCGACTGGGCCATACTGTCACGCTCTCTAATTGTGACTGCTTGATCCTCTAAGCTTTCAAAATCAACTGTGATACAAAATGGTGTGCCAATCTCATCTTGGCGGCGGTAGCGTCTACCGATCGCACCTGCATCATCAAAATCCACATTCCAATGCTTACGCAAAGAGGTAGCTAAATCCTTTGCTTTTGGTGATAGATCAGCATTTCTTGATAGTGGTAGCACACCAATCTTTACTGGTGCTAATCGATAATCTAATTTCATTAATGATCGCTTCTCCATCTCACCCTTGGCATTAGGTGCCTCATCCTCAGTGTAGGCATCTAACATAAATGTTAGAGCGCAGCGGTCGACACCAGCTGCTGGTTCAATTACATAAGGTGTCCAGCGCTCATTTTTTTCCTGATCAAACCAGGTTAAATTTTCACCAGATGCTCTAGAGTGTGATTTCAAATCAAAATCAGTGCGATTAGCAATACCCTCAAGCTCACCCCACTCAGTTCCAGCAAACTCAAACTTATACTCAATATCTGCAGTCCGTTTTGAGTAGTGTGAGAGTTTTTCCTTTGGATGTTCAAAAATTCGAAGCCGATCTGGATTAATTCCTAAATCCTTATACCAAGCCAACCTAGTATCGATCCAATATTGATGCCACTGTTCATCTGTTCCCGGGACAACAAAATACTCCATCTCCATCTGTTCAAACTCACGGGTTCTAAAGATAAAGTTTCCGGGCGTAATCTCATTTCTAAAAGACTTTCCAATTTGACCAATACCAAAAGGTGGTTTCTTACGTGAGGTTGATGCCACATTATCAAAGTTAATAAAGATGCCCTGTGCCGTCTCTGGTCGTAAATACGCCAAACCAGATTCATCCTCTACTGGACCAAGGTAGGTTTTAAGTAAGCCAGAAAATTGTTTAGGTGCGGTAAATTTTCCTTTACTGCCACAGTTTGGACAGTTAATCTCGGCAAGTGAGGCAGCTTTTTTCTTATGCTTATTTTCGTAAGCCTCTACTAAATGATCGGCGCGATAGCGTTTATGACAACTTGTGCACTCAGTTAATGGATCTGAGAATGTCTCAACATGACCAGATGCTTGCCAAACCTCGCGGGCTAAAATCACGCAGGAATCTAATCCGACTACATCATCTCTGCCTTGCACCATAGATTTCCACCATTGGCGCTTAATATTATTTTTTAACTCAACTCCAAGTGGACCGTAATCCCAGGAGGCGCGAAGTCCGCCATAAATTTCAGATGAGGGGTAAACAAAACCACGCCTCTTAGCTAGGGAAACAATTGTCTCTAAACGATCTTGGGCCATTTGGTCTCCATCCGGCTGGCTGTCGGCGGCTTACTAGTTGCTTAAGTGTAAGGGTTGGGCAAAACTGTCTAGCCAAAGGCAGTTTATTAAGGTCGCACGGGGCACGGAGAGGATGATTTTAATAATCATTCTCATTTGTGTTACTTTGCAGGTATGAACATAGCCATTGCTTTAGCCGCAGCCACCGCAGTAGCAACTGCCCTTGGCGGAGTAATCGCACTTCGGTCCCGTGATCGTCTGCACATAGTTTTAGGGCTAGCCGCAGGCTTATTACTTGGCCTAGTTGCCTTTGATCTTCTTCCTGAAATTTTTGAGATGTCTAACTCCACCCTCTTAGGTGCACCAGGTGTATCGGTAGCTTTAATTGGTGGCTTTTTACTATTACACCTTTATGAAAAATTTTTTGGCTCCCATGAACCAGCTGAATCAGATTATGGGCATGATCATAAGCACACAGCAAATCTCACCGGCACCGTTGGTGCCTTGGCAATGGGCTTACATGTATTCCTAGATGGTCTGGCATTGGGTGTGGCATTTTCAATTGATGAAAAATTAGGAATAGCAGTTTTTGTAGCTCTACTTGTCCATGCATTTAGTGATGGTTTAAATACCGTTGCCTTGTTGGTAAAGAGTAATAAGTGGAGCAAGAAGGGTTATTTGCTTCTTGGTGTTGATTCAATCGCCAGAGTAAGTGGTGCTGCAATTGGTTCAAGTTTGGCACTTTCTGAAAATGTTACCGCTTTATATCTAGCTGCATTCTCTGGAATTGTAATTTACATAGCTACCAGCCATATTTTGCCGGAGGCTCATGCAAGGCACTCATCTCGTTGGACATTAGTCGCCACAGTTGCAGGTGTTGGCATTATGTGGGCGCTGGTAAGTCAACTTGAGGCGGTTCATGTTCATAGCCATGATGATGCTCATTCAGAGATACACCAAGAAGAGGGTGCGCATGAGGATGAGGATCACTCAGAAGAGGAAGATCATGATCATGCCGAGGAGGGTAAGTAGTGGCACAAGATCAAGCCCTAATGAATAAATCTGAGGTTAAGGTAATTGGTGCGCTAAAACGACAAGGTAAATTTGCCAGCGCGCAATCGGTTTATCAATTGCTGCGAAAAGATGGTGAATCAACTGGTTTGGCTACTGTTTATCGAACCCTGCAAAAAGCTGCTGCTCGAAATACTGTTGATGTTTTGCGTAAAGATGATGGTGAGGCGTTGTACCGCTTATGCGAAACAGGACATCACCACCATTTAGTTTGTACTAGCTGTGGCAAAACTATTGAGGTAGAGGGCAGCTCAGTTGAAAGATGGGCTAATACAGTTGCAAAAAACAATGGTTTCAGAAAGGTCTCGCATGTAGTTGAGCTATTCGGCTTATGCGCTAAGTGTTAAATATGGGTGACTTTCGAGGTATTCCAACCCCAGTGTGTCCAGCTTGTGGTGGCAACTTAATAACGATTACGGCAATCTTTGATCCAGATACTTATGAGATAGATATGTATTTATTAGATAACGCCCAATGTGCTACTTGTCAGGCACTTCTTACCGCACCAACACCAGCTGATTACACAGCAGCTTAAACTTACGCCTTACCAAATCTTCTTTCCCGCTCAGCATAAATCTCAATCGCCTTCCAGAGTGTTCTGCGATCAGCATCTGGCCAAAGCACATCTAGGAAAACCATCTCCGCATAAGCAGATTGCCACATTAAGAAGTTACTAGTTCGCTGCTCACCGGATGATCTTAAAAACAGATCAACATCACTCATCGCTGGTGCATAGAGGTACTTGTTAATTGATTTTTCAGTAAGTGAATCTGGCCTTATCTTTTTGCGCATTGCATCCTTTGCAATTGCAACAGCAGCATCTAGCATCTCCGCCCTACCACCATAATTGACACACATATTCAAAGTTAAGACTTTGTTGTTTTTAGTTAACTCCTGCGCCTGCTTTAACTCACTTGATACTCCGCTCCACAACCGCTTTTCTCTGCCAACCCAACGGATCTTTACGCCCAATTCATTCATCTCATCACGTCGCTTGCGCAAAACTTGGCGATTAAACTCCATTAGGAATTTAACCTCCTCTGGAGATCTTCGCCAGTTCTCAGTTGAGAATGCATAAGCACTTAACTCTTTAACACCAATCTCAATTGCACCGTGCACCATATCTAGTAAAGATGCCTCACCTGCTTCATGGCCAGCTGTCCTTGCCAATCCCCGTTGTTTTGCCCACCTGCCATTTCCATCCATAACTAAGGCAACATGATTTGGAATTTGTTTTGGATCTAATTTTGGCGGCGTAACACCGGTGCGATGAGGTGTGGGTGGGGTAACTTTTTTGCGCCGACTTACCTTGCTCTTACTTTTAGCCACGACTTATTCTCTCAACTAATGGCAATGAACGTAAACCTCTCTCTAAATGCCACTGCAGATATGCTGCGATTAGCCCGGAGGCCTCGATTCGATTCTTACTCTCACTTCTAATCGCTTGCTCCCAATTTCCAGTTAGTAGATTAGCCATCAAATCTAATGTTGCTTGAGCTGGGGCAGCAGAGGCTGAGGGCTTACAACTTGGACATACCAAACCACCACCTTGCAGTGAGAAGAACTTATGTGGGCCGGGTGCATCACATCTTGAGCAAACTGTTAATGAGGGGGCGTATCCGGCAACTGCTAATGACCTAAGTAGATAGGCATCTAAGATTAAAGAAGCATCATATTTTTTCTCAGCTAAAACTTTTAATGATCCGCTAACTAATAAAAATTGCTGCAAAGCTGGTTCATGCTCTGCTGGGGTAAAGCGCTCTGCTGCCTCCAAAATTGCACTCGCCACCGTCCAACTTTGGTAATCACTAGATAAAACATCGCCATAATTTTCAATACTTACAACCTGAGTTATAGTGTCAAAGGTACGTCCGGTATACAACTGCAGATCAACATAACTTGCCGGTTCAAGTCTGGCACCAAATCGAGATTTAGTTCTTCGCACACCCTTTGCCACTGCTTTGATTCGGCCATGCTCTCTTGTAAATAAGGTAATTATCCGATCTGCCTCACCAAGTTTTTGGGTGCGCAAGACAATCGCCTGATCACGGTATAAGGACATACCCCTAAGTTACTAGAGGAGTAAGACAGAGGCAGTTAGCGAACTGCGCGATTGATTGAGGAGATAACAGCCTTAAGTGCAGCTGTTGTTGTACTTGGATCAATTCCAACTCCCCAATAAACCTTTCCAGCAATCTGACACTCCAGATAGGCAGCAGCCTTAGCATCTCCGCCTGCTGATAGCGCATGTTCGTAGTAATCCAAAACTCTTAGGGAAAGTTTTGGCTCATAAGCATTAACAATTGCCACAAAGGCTGAAATGGGACCATTTCCTTTACCAGTTAACCTCTTTGACACCTCTTTATCTAACAACTCAATAGTTAGATCAACATCTTGATCCATCTGTGATGTTTGGGCAAGCGCGGCTAACTTAAATCGGCCCCATTGATTATTTTTAGCTGGTAAATACTCATCTTCAAACTTATCCCACATTAACTCAGGTGAAACTTCACCACCCTCAGAGTCGGTTAGGGATTGAATAACTTGGCTAAACTCAATTTGTAATCTGCGTGGCAGATCTAATTGATGCTCATGCTTCATCAAGTAGGCAACTCCACCCTTACCTGATTGGCTATTTACTCGAATCACCGCTTCATAGGAACGGCCAATATCCTTTGGATCTATTGGTAGATAAGGAACTGCCCAGGTGAATTTATCTTTATTACTGCCAGCAGCTAGAGCATCTTTTTCCATATGCTCAAATCCTTTTTTAATCGCATCTTGATGAGAGCCAGAAAAAGCGGTGAAAACTAAATCTCCGCCATATGGATGACGCTCTGGAACACGTAATTGATTGCAGTACTCAACTGTTCTCCTGATCTCATCAATATCAGAAAAATCAATCATTGGATCGATGCCATGGGTTAGCAAGTTAAGCCCTAAGGTGATCAAACAAACATTTCCAGTTCGCTCACCATTACCAAATAATGTTCCTTCAATTCGATCTGCTCCAGCTAAGTATGCAAGCTCAGCTGCCGCCACCCCGGTGCCACGATCATTGTGTGGGTGCAAACTTAAGATCACGCTGTCGCGATACTTAAGGTTGCGATGCATCCATTCAATTGAATCGGCGTAAACATTTGGAGTTGCCATCTCAACTGTAGCTGGAAGGTTTATAATGGTTTTCCAAGTCACAGTTGGCTTCCAAATATCATTAACCGCGTTACAAACTTCAACGGCAAACTCAAGCTCAGTTCCAGTGTATGACTCAGGTGAGTACTCAAATGAGACCAAGGTGCCTGGCACAGTTTTGACTAAATCTAAACAGATTTGCGCACCATCTGTTGCAATCTTTTTTATGCCTTCTTTATCTTGACCAAAGACTACTCGGCGCTGCAAGGTAGAGGTTGAGTTATAAAGATGGACAATCGCCTGCTTTGATCCTTTGATTGATTCAAAGGTCCGCTCAATCAGAGGTTTTCTAGCTTGGGTTAATACTTGAATCACAACATCATCTGGAATTAAATTTTCCTCAATAATTTTGCGGATGAAATCAAAATCAGTTTGACTTGCAGCGGGAAATCCAACCTCAATCTCCTTGTATCCCATCTTCACTAACAACTTAAACATCGCCAGTTTTCGATTGGCATCCATTGGGTCAATCAATGCTTGATTGCCATCACGAAGATCTACTGAGCACCACTTTGGTGCCTTACTCATTTTTTTACTTGGCCAGGTTCGATCAGTTAAGCCCTCACCATTTGGAAATGGATTAAATGGGGCATAACGTGACTTTGGCATTGCCGAATTACTTTGTTCTGGAAAGTTACTCATTTTTGTTTATTCTCCTCGTCGATTAAAAGTGGTCTACCGGTGTGACCGACCTCCGCGACGAGGGGACCGGTTACTTGGCCCCGCCGCGGCAGATAAGAAGGAGTGATGACAGGCGCAATGAAGAGTTAAGTGAAGAGGTAGCACCTGTAATTAACATGGCGCAAGATTAACTCACCAGTGAGAAATTGACCAAATTACTGAGTAAAAACCATTCTATTTACCAAGCAAACTGCCTATCGTTTAGCCATGGCAATTGCAACATCAAAGCCTTACTCAGCTCCTAGGCCAAATGAGTATGCACAAATTCCAGATCCAATCATGCGAAGAGATTGGTTTGGCGATGCAAATTTGCCAGGTCCAAACCCTAAATTTGCAGATCTAATTACCGCAACATTTATGATCAATACACCAAAGTTCTTACTTGGCATGCAACAAAAATATGGTGATACCTGTTCATTCTTCTTATCTCGAAGATTATTTGTTGGGTTATTTTCAGCAAGTGCAGTGCATGAGGTAACAGTTGCCCAGCAACATAAATTTGTTAAGGGGGTTGGCTTTGCCAGAATGCGAAAAGTTTTAGGTGAGGGATTATTGACAAATGAGGAGCCAATTCACCTAGCTCATCGACGAATGATGCAGCCACCATTTCACCATGGCAATTTAGATTCATATGTAGCGATCATGCATGAGTTAGTGCGCCAGCACACCAAAGATTGGGAGGATAAAAAGAGCATTGAGTTAGCCCCAGAGATGATGGCGCTAACACTTGAGATCGTATCTAGGTGCTTATTTGGTCTGGACTCACACCAATATACCCAAGCGATTGCAGAGTCGATGGAGGTGGCGATTGACCGCATTGAGCGAACTATGCTGCCTGGTTTAGATAGATTTGATAAATCTGGCATTAAGTACTTTAAAGAGTTTGAGATTGCCTCAGATCGATTGGTTGATATTGCAGAAGCAATCATCAATAAGCGAATTGAAAGCAATCAGAAAAAAGATGATGATCTGTTAGGAATCTTGCTTCAAATGCGAGATCAAATCTCAAATGATCATATCCGTGATGAGGTTTTGACTTTAATTTTAAGTGGACATGAGACCACAGCTAATGTAATGAGTTGGGCTTTTTCATACCTTGCTAAAAATCCTAAAATTAGAAAGCAGTTAGAGGATGAATCTGATAATGCAATTTGGATTAGCGAGGATCGAACTCCAAGCTATCAAGAGTTAGAGGAGAGCTCAAAGGTGGCATCTGCAGTTTTACAGGAGACGATGCGACTTGCTCCTCCGGTTTGGGTTGCCCCTCGAATTGCAACAACTGATTGCACCATTGATGGCATAAAGATTCCAAAGGGTGCTCATGTATTAGTTAGTCAGTATGTAACACATAGAAATCCAAGATTTTTTCCCGAACCAGAAAAGTGGCAACCAGAGCGTTGGTTAGATGCAAACTTTGAAAAATCACTTCCTCGTGGTGCCTACTTTCCATTTGGCGGGGGCAGCCGCAAATGTTTAGGTGAGCACTTTGCCCTAGCAGAGGCTAGGTTGATTCTTTTACTGGTTGCAAAAAACTTTAGATTAAGTGGAAAGTTTCCTAAGGCACAACCAAGAGCTACTTATCGACCAAAGGGTGCGGTTAAAAACAAAGTCTCACTGCGTTAGTTTAGTGAAAAAGATGGGTACTCATCTGTTACCAACAGCAGTGCGTATCCATATAACCGGTTCCAATAAGCAATAACCTTAATAACCTCCTCCGCTTTATCCTCTGGATAAAAGCCTTTGGTAATTACGCTAAACCAGCTAATTAAAGTCAACGCAAAGGCGTAGATGGCGTAGATAATGCCAAGTAGGAACAATGGAATTGCTAGAAACCATTTAACTAATGGCATCCATGGTGAGAGTTTTTTGCCACCATCTATCTCTGGATAGATAAGCCGCACCCTTTGATTTGCCTCAATTGATGGATATTCATCGGTAAGCACTAAAAGATATGCATTTACTCGATTAGATAACTCAAGGAGGGCTTTATTAAAGGATAAAACATATGAAGGGTAAACATTTCGAAATAGCATGGAGAGCACAACTGGCAGAACTAGCAAGCCACCGATCACTCCTGGCAGACCATCTGCAAACTCAGAGAAGCTACTGATAAAAATCAGTACTGGAACTGCTAGAAAAATCCTAAATAGGGCTGTGTTTTTATCTCGGTTATCTAGATCGACATGTATTTCGGTAATTATCTGGTTGCTCATGGCAGGTAACTATATCTAAAGAACTGGTAAATACCGGCTTAACTCATATGCGCTGACCTGTTTTCGATACTCATCCCACTCAGCCCGCTTGTTTCTTAAGACATACTCAAAGACATCATCGCCTAAAGTTGTTTTAACTAACTCACTTTTCTCCATAGAACTTATCGCCTCAGCTAAATCAGTAGGAAGTGGGGTGGGATTTGAACTCTCACGCAACTCATAATTTCCTTCCACACCGGCAATGCCTGCGGCAATAATTACTGCAAATGCTAAGTATGGATTGCAGGCAGAGTCAGGGGATCTAACCTCAATTCGAGTTGAGGCCTCCTTCTTTGGTTTGTAGGTTGGAATTCTTACCATCGCATTTCGATCAACCTGAGCCCAGGTAGCAAATGCTGGTGCCTCTCCCCCGCCACTTAATCTCTTATAGGAGTTAACCCATTGATTTGTAATAGCGGTTATCTCAGATGCATGTTTAATAATTCCGGCGGTGAAGGATCTACCAATCTTTGATAACTGCATTGGTGCACCCTCTTCATAAAATGCATTTTTCTCACCAGCAAACAAAGAGATGTGTGTATGCATGGCAGAGCCAGGATGATTGGTAAATGGCTTTGGCATAAAGGAGGCGTAAAAACCTTGATCTAATGCCACCTCTTTAACAACATGTCTAAATGTCATGATGTTATCTGCAGTAGATAATGCATCTGCGTATCGCAGATCAATCTCTTGTTGACCAGGAGCACCCTCATGATGAGAGAACTCAACTGAGATTCCCATCGCCTCTAAGATCGTAATTGCTTGTCTTCTAAAATCATGTCCAACCACAGAAGGTGTGTGATCAAAGTAGCCAGCTGAATCAACTGGTACGGGCTCAACTCCCTCTTTTGGCTCATCTTTAAATAGGAAAAACTCAATCTCAGGATGTGTGTAACAGGTGTAACCAAGTTTGGCCACCTTCTCCAATGTTTGTCGTAACACTCGTCTGGGATCCACAGAGGCTGCACTGCCATCTGGCATTGCGATATCGCAAAACATTCTGGCTGCTCCAGGAGATTCAGTTCGCCATGGCAAAATTGAAAAACTGGCTGGATCTGGTTTGGCCAACATATCTGCCTCAGTAATTCGAGCAAATCCCTCAATAGCTGAACCATCAAATCCAATACCTTCAGCAAATGCATTCTCTAACTCTGCTGGTGCAATAGCTACTGATTTTAGAAACCCTAAGACATCGGTAAACCAAAGTCTTACAAATCTAATATTGCGCTCCTCTAAGGTGCGCAGCACAAATGCTTGTTGTTTAGCTAAATCATTGGCTAAGCTCATGGCAGTATTAAAGCGATCGCCGGTTACAGCCATGTTAACTGAGAAAAGCTGGCTAATTTAAGCGTAATTAGATTACAAAAAACTCCGAAGAGTCCACTGAGGTTCTAGCCGGCACACTCTTTGTCACCACCATATTTGCCGAAATCTTTGCCCCATCCCCAATTGAGATATCACCAATTAAGCGAGCACCAGCTCCAATCACTACATTGTTTCCAACAGTTGGGTGGCGCTTACCAGAGCCACCTGATTTAGCACCCAAGGTGACATCATGATAAATCATTACATCATCACCAACTATGGCGGTGGCCCCAATTACTACCCCCATGCCATGATCAATAAAAAATCTTTTACCAATCTTTGCTGCTGGGTGAATCTCTACGCCAGTTGCTGTTCTAATCCAATTTGAATAGATCCGGGCTAATAACTTCAATTTAATCTGCCATAAAAAATGTGCGATTCGATATCCCCAAACTGCATGCACCCCTGGATAGGTAAGAACAACCTCTAACCAGTTGCGAGCTGCTGGATCTAACCTAAGTGCGGTATCGATATCGGCTTTAATTGATTTAAGCATTTAGCTCATCAAATCTTGGAACAAGATAGTTGATAGATAACGCTCGCCAAATGATGGAATTATCACCACAATAGTTTTGCCATCAAACTCAGATCGTTGTGAGACTTGATGTGCTGCCCAAAGTGCTGCCCCAGATGAGATACCGGCCAAGATTCCCTCTTGGGTGCCAGCCAGCCTTGCGTACTTCACACCATCTTCGGCGGAGGCATCTAAAATTTCATCATAAACAGTTCTATCTAAAACAGGTGGAATAAAGTTTGCACCGATTCCTTGGAATGGATGCTTTCCTGGTTCACCACCATTTAATAATGGTGATGCAGCTGGCTCCACACCAAAAATTTTTACCGCAGGCTTTTTGGATTTTAATAATTGACCAACACCGGTAATAGTTCCACCAGTACCAATTCCAGCCACCACCGCATCAACGGTGCCATCGGTATCTCGCCAGATCTCCTCACCAGTGGTACGGCGGTGAATATCTGGACCAGCTTGGTTTTCAAATTGGCGAACTAAAACCGCACCGGTATCTTTCAAAGACTCTGCCTTAGCAACTGCACCCTTCATACCCTCTGCAGCTGGGGTAAGAATCAACTCTGCGCCAAAGGCACGAAGTAATGCCTTGCGCTCACTAGACATCGACTCTGGCATAGTCAAGATTGTTTTATAACCACGAGCTGCGCCCACCATGGCTAGTGCAATTCCAGTATTTCCACTTGTTGCCTCAACAATTGTGCCACCTGGCTTTAACTCACCAGATTTTTCAGCAGCATCAACCATGGCAATTCCTAGGCGATCCTTCACAGTTGAGGTTGGGTTGTAAAACTCAAGCTTGGCTAGCACCGTAGCCTTGGAGTTGGTCATAATCTTGTTTAATTTAACCAACGGGGTATTGCCAAAAACTTCAGTTATATTGTTATAAATCTTCACTTTTTTTCTCCTTTAATTTTTGTGGGTTAATAAGGTTAAAACATAGGCATAGCCTTGGGTATTGCTAAAAGTTTTTTAAATTAGCAGCTAGTAGATGTTGCGCGGCCAAAATCAACTACCCGACGACGGGTGAAGTACCAAGATTTCATGGTAATTAATTGATCAGTTGAATAAGCCATAGCCAAATAGTAGGAAAGATACTGTGGTATTGCCAATTGCAAATCATTTGCGTGTTTTAAAAGCTAGGCTTAAATTGATTTAAGACTCATTCCAATGTGATGTAATCGGCAATCTTCGATCCTTACCAAAGGCTCGATTTGAGATCTTAGTTCCAGGTGGATACTGCCGGCGTTTGTACTCCGCCCGATCTACTAAACCAACCACCTTATCTACTAGATCTGAGTTAAACCCTGCCGAAAGCGCTGCCGGGCGGCCACCATCTTGGTCAATGTAAATCTGCAGTATCTGATCCAATACTTTGTAATCTGGAAGTGAGTCAGAGTCCTTCTGGCCAGGGCGCAGCTCAGCACTTGGCTCTTTAAAAATTGAGTTCTCTGGAATTGGCGGCACCTGCCCTTGCAAGATTGCTAAATCATTACGCCACTTGGCTAATTGCCAAACTTGAGTTTTATATAGATCTTTAATTGGTGCAAAACCTCCAACTGCATCCCCATACAAAGTGGAGTAGCCAACCGCTAACTCTGATTTATTGCCGGTGGCAAGAACTAGGTGGCCTTCTTGATTTGATAATCCCATCAAAGTAAGACCGCGCACCCGGGCCTGCAAATTCTCCTCCGCCACCCCAGCCAAATGTAGATTTTCAATCAAATTTGAAACCATCGGCTGAATATCAATGATTCGATAATTCAATCCAATATTGATCGCTAACGCCTTTGCATCAGATAGTGAGTGTTCAGATGAGAACTTGCTGGGCATAGCGATTCCATAAACTCGATTAGCTCCAATTGCATCAGCAGCTAAGGCGGCTACTAATGCTGAATCTATGCCGCCAGATAATCCCAAAACCACAGATTTAAAATTGTTTTTCTCCACATAATCTCTAAGACCAATTACCAATCCCTGCCAGATCTGCTCTGGCTCCCCCAACCTTCGTGCCACCCCGGCGGTTATCTTTTTGTACTTTAAAATTGGCGGATTTGAAATTATTAAATCTGGATCACTTGAAGCAAGCTTTACATCAAGATCAATCACCATTAAGCCATCCTGAAATTGCGGAGCCCGAGCAATAATTTCACCACTTTGGGAGGTAACAATGGTATCGCCATCAAAAACTAAATCATCTTGACCACCAGTCATATTTACATAAGCCAGGGGTGCGCCAATCTCAATAGAGCGCTTTTGCACCAAAGCTAATCTGGCATCATCTTTATTCAACTCAAATGGTGAACCATTTGGTACCAGCAGCAATCCAATATTTCGCTTGGCCAACTCTGCAACCGGCCCACCTGATTGCCAGATGTCCTCACAAATTGCGATTCCAATATCAACCCCACAAACTCTAATTACCAGAGAGTGATTACCAGGGGCGAAGGTGCGATACTCATCAAAGACACCATAATTTGGCAGGTGATGCTTTATATATGTGGCAACTACTTCACCACGATAAATCACCGCCACGCAATTTTGTGGTCTGCCGGTATCACTCTCACCTAAGTAACCAACCAGCAGGGTTAAGTCACCATTGCCCTCATTGTTAATCCGTTGCGCCAGCTCTGATACAGCTGCAATTGAGGATTTTCTAAATGATGCTCGGTTTGCCAAATCCTCAACTGGATATCCAGTCAAAATCATCTCTGGATAAACCACAACTACCGCGCCAGCATTGGCTGCATCAAAAGCGTACTTAGATACTAGGTCAGAGTTTTTACGCAGATCACCAACTGTTGGATTGATCTGGGCTAAGGCAATTCGAATCTGACCGGTATCACTCACTTTTCAAGAGTACCTCAGGTAGCGCACCTGGTGGGAGTTAAGTTAAAGTAGTACTACCTAGAAAAGACAGGGACCTAATTTGGCCTTGATCTATAAGGAGTAAGTAATGAGCAATGCTCAATCTGGTCGGATCTCAATTGCCGATTTAGCTGCCAAAAAAAAGGCGCAGCAAAAATGGGCGATGCTCACCTGCTATGAACAGATCACAGCTGAGATCTTTGACCAAGCCGGTATTCCAGTCCTATTAGTTGGTGACTCCGCTGGTAACAACTTCCTCGGTTTTGAAAACACTATTCCAGTAACTGTTGATCAACTAATACCAATGGCGCAGGCGGTGGTGGGGGCAAGTAAGCAGGCGATGGTGGTGGCAGATTTTCCCTTTGGCTCCTATGAATCATCTGCCGAACAAGCACTTGAAACTGGGGTGAGATTTTTTAAAGAGGCAAAGGTTGGTGCGGTAAAGCTAGAGGGTGGTGCAAAGGTGGTGCCGCAGATAGGCAAGTTAATTGCAGCCGGCATTCCAGTAATGGGACATCTGGGCTTAACCCCCCAATCAGTTCACGCCCTAGGTGGCTTTAAGGTGCAGGGGCGAGGTGATGATGCAGATCAAATAATTAAAGATGCCAAAGCACTTGAAGCTGCTGGTGTCTTTGCCATTGTTTTAGAGGCGGTGCCAGCTGAGCTGGCGGCAAAGATAACTGCGCAATTGACCATCCCAACAATTGGTATTGGCGCAGGTGGCGATTGTGATGCCCAGGTTTTAGTTTGGACTGATTTAATGGGATTAAGCGCAAAGATTCCAAAACTGGCCAAGGCTTATCGAAATCTTCGCAAGGAGATGGCAGATGCTGCCACTGAGTTTGCACAAGATGTAGCAGCAGGTAGATTTCCTACGGCAGAGCAAAGCTTTTCCTAATCTAACTCTGCCCAGAAGGGGCGTAACGTTGGCAAATCTGGCTATTGATTTTTCACCGCTGCGAAAATATCCAGATTTTAGAAGGCTTTGGGCAGCTGGCCTGATCTCCTACTTCGGTTCGATGTTCACCTATGTGGCGCTGCCCTTTCAAGTTAAGGAGTTGACCGGTTCATTTTTGGCAGTTGGCTTAATTGGTTTGGTTGAGATCATTCCATTGGTGATCTTTGGTCTCTACGGTGGGGTGCTAGCCGATCATATGGATCGCAAAAAGATGATCTGGGCAACTGAGTTTGCCTCCTTATTTTTATCCGCCACCTTACTAATTAATGCACTTCTGCCCTCACCTAGTTTGATTTTGATCTATGTAGTAGCAGCAGTATTTGCTGCAGTAGATGGCCTACAACGGCCAAGCTCTGATGCAATTTTGCCTAGATTGGTAGAGCACAAAGATCTGCCAGCTGCTAGTGCGTTAATGAGTATGCGCTGGCAGATTGGCATGATTGCCGGCCCATCCATTGCTGGAGTTTTAATCTCTATCTATGGAGTTCCAGCTGGATTTATTTTGGATATCCTCACCTACTTTTTATCCCTGGCAATTTTGCTGAGAGTTAAAAGTGTTCCTCCGATAGAAATCAATGAAAAACCCACCTTTTCCAGCCTGGTGGCAGGGGTTAAGTATGCAACTAGTCGCAAAGATTTAATGGGTACATATTTAGTAGATCTTTCGGCGATGTTTTTTGCAATGCCAACTGCGCTTTATCCATTTTGGGCAGATCAAGCAGGTGCGCCATGGGCGCTTGGAATTTTTTATGCCGCAGGCACCATTGGCTCCATCCTGGTGACATTAACTAGTGGCTGGGTTAAGAGCTACACCAAACATGGCCGGGCAATATTTTTAGCCGCGCTAGGTTGGGGGGCAGCAATAACTATTGCTGGCTTGGTAAATCATGTGGCATTGATTTTGCTATTTCTAATATTGGCCGGGGCCTCCGATATGGTCTCGGCACTTTTCCGATCTGTGTTGTGGAATCAATCCATTCCAGATGAGTTTCGGGGCAGATTAGCTGGAGTGGAGTTAATCTCCTACTCCGTTGGACCATTGGGTGGCCAAACTAGAGCAGGCTTTACCGCCGAACGCACCTCACTGCGCACCTCTGTGGTCTCAGGTGGCCTTCTTTGCATAGGTTTTGTCACTTTATTTACCGCTTTACTGCCAGATTTTCGAAAATATGACAGTAAAACCAATAAATTTGCTCTTTCGGAGGCAAAAAAACGAAAAACTCTCCCAAATAATTAACTCACCAGTAGTTTTTTACCAATTTTGGCAAGAAAATTACCCAACTTTGGTAAAAAAATGGATAAAAAACTTAATAAATAAAGTTGCGACACGCACCAATATTTTTGCCAAATAAGTGGAAAGTTTTCCTATTTAATGCCACGCTTATCCATGAAACAGGTTCGGTGACGGATCGAACCACTTTGATAGGAGATATACGTGGCTGCAAAGCGTCGTAAGAAAGCAGCAAAAGCTGCACCAAAGCGTCGTCGTCGTAAGAAGGCGGCAAAGGCTGCTCCAAAGCGTCGTCGTCGTAAGAAGGCAGCAAAGGCTGCCCCAAAGCGTCGTCGTCGTCGTAAGAAGGCTTAACAGTAAGTTATTAAGTAAAAAATCCCGCCAATCAAATGGCGGGATTTTTTATTGCCCGAAAGCAATTTAAGAAAGATAGGCTAACCCCCTAATGAAAAGCGGCTTAGATCTATCCCATATTGACCCAACTGTTCGGCCACAAGATGATCTCTTTAGATTCATGAATGGCAAATGGCTAACTGAATCTGCAATCCCGGAGGATCGGGCAAGTGATGGGGCCTTTTATTGGCTATATGAGCAGGCTGAAAAACAGGTCAAACAAATCATTTTGGATCAGGCAGCCGCTAAGGCAGCACCTGGAAGTAATGCTCAAAAAATTGGCGATCTATACAACTCATTTATGGATGAGGTGAGAATTGAACAATTAGGCATCACGCCAATAGAGAAGGATTTAGCAGCTGCGCAAGCCATCACCTCTCGGGGTGAGTTCCTGCAAAGATTAGGTGAGTTTGAAGCCCGTGGTTTATCTGGTCTTTTTTACACCTACGTCTCAACTGACAATAAAGACTCCACTAAAAACATCGTCTACCTAGGTCAATCAGGACTCTCACTGCCGGATGAGGCGTACTACCGGGAGGGTGAGTACCAAGGGATTAGAGATACCTTTTTGCTTCATGTGCAAAAGATCTTTGAGTTAGCAGATATTGAAAATGCTCAGGCCCAGGCAAAGCAGGTGCTAGAGATTGAAACCTTGATTGCAGCCTGTCATTGGGATCAGGTTAAGGATCGAGATGCGGAGTTGACCTATAACAAGAGGAGCTTTGCTGAGCTGACCGCCCTAGCTCCAGATTTTGATTGGCAACTTTGGATCACCTCCTCCCAGACACCAAGTGGGGTGCTAGAGCAGGTGGTGGTAAGACAGCCCTCCTACTTTGAAGGTTTATCTAAGTTATTAGCATCCTTTGATCTACCAAGGTGGCGAAGTTGGCTCACCTGGCATCTGATCTCTGGCGCTAGCCCATATTTAAGTAGCAAATTTGTTGATGAGAACTTCGCCTTTTACGGCACCACCCTCTCTGGAATTCCAAAGTTAAAGGATCGCTGGAAACGTGGGGTTGGTTTAGTTGAGGGCTCCCTTGGTGAGGCGGTGGGCCAGATCTATGTGCAACGCCACTTTGGTGAGAATGCCAAAACCAAGATGGTTGAACTTGTTGCCAATTTAATTAAGGCATATCGGGTAAGTATTGAAGGACTCTCTTGGATGAGCCAGGAGACAAAGGAGCGGGCATATGTGAAGCTTGAAAAGTTCACACCAAAGATTGGTTATCCAGATAAGTGGCGAGATTACTCAAAACTTTCAATTTCACCCGATGATTTGATTGGCAACTTAGCGCAGATTGCAAAATTCTCTCAAGATTATGAGTTTGCCAAGATTGGCAAGCCAGTTGATAAAAGTGAGTGGTTTATGACCCCACAAACTGTTAACGCCTACTACAACCCAGGGATGAATGAGATTGTCTTTCCTGCTGCTATTTTGCAGCCCCCATTTTTTGATGTTACCGCCGATGATTATGCGGCAAATTATGGTGGGATTGGTGCGGTGATTGGCCATGAGATTGGCCATGGCTTTGATGATCAAGGCTCTAAATATGATGGGGATGGCAACTTAGTAAATTGGTGGTCAGATGATGACCGCGGTGAGTTTGAAAAACGAACTAAGAAATTAATTGATCAATACAATCAATTATCACCTGAGGTTGCCCCGGATGTTAAGGTCAATGGGGCGTTAACAGTGGGTGAAAATATTGGCGATCTGGGTGGATTAACCATCGCTTATAAGGCTTATCAGATATCACTAGCTGGTAAGCAGCCACCAGTGGCAGATGGCTATACCGGCTGGCAGAGATTTTTTATGGGCTGGGCCCAGGTTTGGCGTAGTAAGTATCGAAGTGAGGAGGCAAAACGAAGGATTGCAATCGATCCCCACTCACCAGCTGAGTTTAGATGCAACCAAATTGCCTCAAATTTAGATGAGTTCTATCAGGCCTTTAATGTGGGTGAGAAAGATCGGCATTTTATGCCGCACAATGAGCGAGTGCGGATTTGGTAGCGTAATTACTACCACTTTCTTAGCCAGATTAAGAGCAGGGATTAAATGTGATGGGGTTTAACTTCTCAGTTCAAAAGCAACTACCTCACCATTTGGGTCGAAGTGGGGTAATTACCACCCCCCATGGGCAGATTAAAACCCCAGCCTTTATTCCAGTTGGCACCAAAGCCACCTTAAAATCAGTTCTCCCTGAATCAATTACAGATTTAGGTGCCCAAGCTGTCTTAGCAAATGCCTACCATCTTTATCTGCAACCAGGAGCAGAGATCATCGATCAAGCAGGTGGTTTAGCAAACTTTATGAATTGGCAAGGGCCAACCTTTACCGACTCAGGTGGCTTTCAAGTCTTATCCCTTGGGGTTGGCTTTAAAAAGGTTATCGCCATGGATGAAAACACCTTTCAAGCAGATGATGTAATCGCCGATGATAAAGAGCGGCTAGCCCATGTTGATGATGATGGGGTTACCTTTAAATCTCATGTAGATGGCTCACTTCACCGCTTCACACCTGAGGTTTCGATGCAGGTGCAACATCAAATCGGGGCAGACATAATCTTTGCCTTTGATGAGTGCACCACCTTGCATAACAGTAGAGGTTATCAAGAGCAGGCTTTAGAGCGCACTCGGTTATGGGCGATTAGATGCTTAGCAGAGCATGATCGATTGACCAAAGATCGAGCTGATAAGCCATACCAAGCACTCTTTGGGGTGTTGCAAGGTGCGCAGTATGAGGATTTAAGACGCAAGGCAGCGCAGGATATATCAAAGATGAAGGTGGATGGGGTGGGCTTTGATGGCTTTGGCGTTGGTGGAGCACTTGATAAACAAACGTTAGGAGATATTTTAAGGTGGGTAAATGAAGAGCTACCAGCGGATAAACCACGCCACTTTTTAGGAATTGGTGAACCAGATGATTTATTTGTTGGGGTAGAAAATGGCGCAGATACCTTTGATTGTGTAGCACCATCTAGGCAAGCAAGAACTAGCTCAGTTTTTACCAAGGATGGTCGGGTAAATATCTCAAATGCCCCACATAAAAATGAGTTTTTTCCAATTGAAAAAGATTGCACCTGTTACACCTGTCGAAATTACACCCGGGCGTACCTGTGCCATTTATTTAGATCAAAGGAGATGCTCGCTGCCACTTTGGCCACCATCCACAATCAGCACTTTATTGTTGGCTTGGTGGATCAAATGCGAAAAGGTATTGAGGATGGCACATTTTTTGAATTTAAAGACCAATTTATGGCTAGGTACTACAAAAAGTAGTTTGACGGTAGATTAGATATATGAATGAGGCTCGCAAACCACTTCGAATTGGCATATTAGGGGCGGCCAGGATTGCACCAGGTGCAATTGTTTATCCAGCTCAAGCAACTGGACATCAATTAGTAGCTGTTGGTGCCAGAGATAAAACACGCGCTGCTGAGTTTGCTAAGCAATATCAGATACAAAAATCCTATGGTTCATATCAAGAGGTATTAGATGATCCTGAGATAGATGTCATTTATAACGCACTACATAATGGCGCACACGCCCCATGGAATATCAAAGCTTTAGCCGCTGGAAAACATGTACTAAGTGAGAAGCCATCAGCTAGTAATGCGGCCGAGGCAAAGGAGGTCCTAGCTGCGGTAAGTAAATCTGGAAAAATCTTTATGGAGGGGTTTCACTACTACTACCACCCAGTTTTTCAAAGGTTACTTGCAATTTTAAAATCTGGTGAGATCGGTGAGGTAATTAAGGTTGAATCTGCGCTGTTAATTCCAATGCCAAAACAAGGTGATCTGCGTTTGCAATTTGATTTAGCAGGGGGCTCACTTATGGATGTGGGTTGCTATGCAATTCATAGTCAGCGAATGATTAGTCAATTAGTTGCCGCTGGTGAGCCAGCGGTAGTTAAGGCGGAGGCAAATGCTGCAGATGGCAAGATTGATACTAAGTTATATATCCAACTTAAGTACCCAAATGGTGTTGCGGCATTGGCTAAGGGTGATTTTGAAACCAAAAGCATGCAAGCACCACTTACAGTTACTGGAAGTAAGGGAAGTGTTTACCTACCAAATTTTGTAATCGCAGGAGTTGATCCAAGGGTGGTTGTGGAGTCAGGTGGGCAAAGGCGAGTTGAGCATCTGCCATCTATCTCAACCTACACCTACCAACTTCTAGCCTTTGCCGATGCGGTCGATCTTGGTAAACCAGTTAAAACCGATGCAAAGGATGCCCTAGCCCAATCAACCTTGATTGATAATGGTTACCTGGCTGCACAACTGCCACTGCGACCGGCTTTAAAGATTTAATATTAGTTAGGTAAAATAATTAAGTGAAGCTTGCCAAGGTGATTCTCTATTACATCTTTACGCCCCTCTCTGACCCTGCTGCGATAAAGATCTGGCAGAAAAACCTTTGTGAAGCTTTAAATTTAAAGGGTCGAATAATAGTTTCACCCCATGGCATAAATGGCACCTTGGGTGGAGATATCAATGATCTAAAAAAATACATCAGGCAAACTAGATCATATGAAGGTTTTGCCAAGATGAAATTTAAATGGTCAGATGGAACGGCAAATGATTTTCCAAAATTAAGTGTCAAAGTTAGAGCTGAGTTAGTTGCCTTCGGAAATCCTAATGAGATTAAGGTTGATAAAAACGGTGTGGTAGGTGGTGGTAAGCACCTAAAGCCTGCCCAAGTGGAAGAGTTAGTGGCAAAACGTGGTGATGATGTTGTTTTCTTTGATGGTCGAAATGCCTTTGAAGCACAGGTTGGTAGATTTAAAAATGCAGTAGTACCAAATACCTCAACTAGCAGAGATTTTGTAGCAGAGATTGAAAGTGGCAAGTATGACCACCTTAAAGATAAGCTGGTAGTTACCTACTGCACCGGTGGAATTAGATGTGAAGTCTTATCTTCAGTAATGAAGACTCGGGGGTTTAAAGAGGTTTATCAAATAGATGGTGGCATCTTCACCTACGGCAAAGAGTATGGTGATGATGGGCTTTGGGAAGGCGCGCTATATACCTTTGATAATCGAATGTCGATTGAGTTTAGTGATAGGACAAAATCAATTGCCAATTGTGAAAAATGTAATGCGCCAGCAAATCGCTTTTACGATTGCCCGCAACCACCATGTAACTCATTAAATTTACTCTGCGCAAATTGTGCTAAAACTTTAAATGATGATATTTGCAAACACCCTCAGCGCAAATACACCAACGCGGAGTTAATTGGCTAATAACTGATTGGCATGATCCTTTGGGTGGTTGATATAACTTTTAAACCACTTTCGCAGATCATATGCACCACTTTCGGTGTGGGTGCCTGATTTTGAAAGATCTGAAAGCTCTAATCGCTTTATAATTTCAAGAGATGCCGCTCGAGCGGCCTTAAACAATGCCAGGGATGCCTCAACTGGTAGTACTAGGTATCCCAGCGTGGGATTTTGCGCCCATTTGTTTTCATCATAACCCTGGATGATGGTGCCAGGCTCTGCGATTAATCTCTTTAAGCGAGCGCAGGATTGTGACTCACTATCTGCCAAGTGGTGAATTACCTGCCGTGGATTCCACCCATCACTTTTTGGCTTATCTAAATCAGCCGGATCTAACTTGGCGTAAGCTGCTAGAAAAACCTCTGTAGCTGCTTGGTAATCACTTGCTAGTGCCTTTAAATCTGCCTGGCTCATAGATTTATCCTATCTGCGTAAAAAGGCACGTAGAGATCTATAAACCCTCTGGCCTGCCTTGTTTAATCTACTAATTGGGGAAGTGCCAATAACCTTAACACTAACTGGCTCACCTGGGGTAGCAACTGAAAATAGAGCAGGTGCACTCTCATCTAATGAGTTTGCAATTATCTTCATCTGGGAGACTAGGGAGATACACCTGACAAACTGATTTCTTGGTAACTGCTCTGCCATACCAATTATCTCCTCAGTAAAGTTATCAGCGGCAAGACGTAAATCCTTTGCAATATTATCAATCTGCTTATCTCGGCTTTTACTCTCAATTAACTCTAACTTTTCCGTAATTGCATTACTTGTTGCAGAGAGTGCAAATGCAATTTGTCGATCGATGCTATTTTTTCTATCTTTATCCAAGGTAGAGTCAAATAAGGTTCTGGCTATTCCGCGTATCTGCACCACCATATGCTCAATTGCAACACCTTGAATATACAAAGACTCTGCCTGATCAACCTCGGCAAGTGGTGACCACTTGGCATACCTTCTAGCTTCAATGGCTTGCGAGCGTAAGGTGGGAATCTCATCCACTAATAATCTTGCTTTGGCTAACCATGATCCGGCCTGCTTTTGGGTGGTACCTGCTGCTACCCCCTCTGCCATCTCACTAATCAACTCAGCACCACGTTTGCCCAATCTTGAAATTTGATTAACAGTTCGCCCGGCTGGGGTATTGGCATGGGAGAAGTAGGAAAAAACTATTGCCACAGCTGCGCCAATTAAGGTTGAGACCAATCTATGTTCTGCAGTTGAGCCTGAGATGCCAGGACCAATCACAATTAATGCCGTAACCGGCACATTTACCGATGCCACCTCACCAAGCCGCAACCCTCGAGCTACAACTGAGCAGAGCAAAACTGTCATACCAATTGCAATTGGACCAAAGGAGAAGTAGTAAACTGTAAGTAAAGCAACCCCGGCACCAATTGCCGTACCAACAATCTGTCCTAATCCTTCTCTTACCGATTTATAAAGTGAGATCCGGATACTTAAGGCACAAACAATTGCAGCTACTAAACCACCTTTAAAAACTAATGCATCACCTATTAGCCAGGCGGTGGTGGAGGCCAGGGATGCAACAACAATCTGCCTGACCCAGGTTCTACGATTAGTAAAAAGCTTGACAACCCAGATTAAAAAACTCTTCACGGGCGAAACTTAATTTTTTTAGCATTCATCAAAACTTTAAGCCTGGCAATTGCGCTCTTGCCCATGCCATGTAGATCCTCTAACTCACTTTGTGAGATCTTTCTAAGATCTGAGACTTTATACAACTTAGCATCTACTAAAGCTCTTCTTGCCGGGGCAGCAATCCCATACTCTCGCCACTCTCGATCTAGCTTTTCATACCTATCTAGCTCACTTTGGGAGATATCACAATTTGAATTAGAGTTTTGGCGATTTTGACCCATAAGGTAATTCTACAACGCTACCTGCGCTTCTTTTTGACCATTACTTGCACCATTCGCTGTGTCATTAATTTTTGAACTAAGGTCTTTGGTAATGGTGTATCAAAGTGCAGCGCACTCTTTGTTTGCTTATATTTAACTAAATCACTTTTTAGGGCCGGCAAGACTGAACCACTAAATGGATAAAAGGAGCAGCCAGATTTTCTGGCAGCAATTCCACAAATTACATCAGACTCTAATTTAAAGGCCGGAAATCCATATGAGATCACCTGCTTTAAGGAGGGTTCAACCTCTAAGATAATTTTTCGCATTTGCTTTAACAATGTGCGCTCTGGCTCTGATTGGGCAGAGATATAAGCATCGACATCTTTCTTGGACATGTCGATATCCTATTTACTTAATCGGTTAAATACTTAGATTTCGATACATCGGAAGGTAAAGCTGGTTAGGTTTTGATCTACTAGGGATTGGTTTTCCCCCATCGATAAAACCTAACTTTAGGTAGGCATTAATTGCACGTTGATTCTCTGGCCATACACCTAATCCCTGGCGAAGCCAGTTGTTTTCAATACAAAACTTATCAATCGCAGCTAACATCAAAGCAGCTACACCTTTGCCACGGTATGTGGGGGCAATCCACCAACCAAAGATCCAGCAATCACTGCCCCGATCAGCGCCAGCTTTCTCCACGCCAATTAATCCAATATCACCCTCAGCTGCTGAGGTAAAAAACCAATTAGAGCCAGCCAACCACTCTTGCCAAAAGGTGATTGGTTTTTCTTTATCCTCCTCATAAACGGCGCCATAGGCGTAAGGGGCATCCTTTAGCGCAGCAAGACGTAAACTCCGAAGCCGCTCTGCCTCTGACTTACTACTTTGAGTTACTTTAATCTGCACTTAAATAATTAACCTTTAATTAGGCGAGAGAGAAAATTAGATTTTTTTGGCTCTTTTGGATGACCTTGGCAGCGATCTGCCTTAGCCACATTTGCAAGCACTTGTTCAATATGTTGTCCGCAACCAGCCCAGGTTGGTTTGTTACATTTTCGACAGCTTACTTGATCACACATTTAAACTACTCCCGAGAGATCTATTAATTATTAATTTAGATGATGAAACAATACACCTGATCGGCTCTGATCTAAGATTACTATCCTAAATCTAAGTAGGATAGGCTTTTGCTATGAGTATCAAAATTCGTCCAATCACCCCAGCTGATAAGCCTCGATGGCTTGAACTATTTAAAGAGTACATAGTTTTTTACAAATCCAATTTATCTGATCAACAGTATGAGCTAACCTGGAATCGGCTTCACTCCCCTTTTAATATCAATGGCTTACTTGCTGAAAAAGATCACCAGGTGGTTGGTCTTACCCATTACATATTCAGACCTTCAACCTGGGAGGTTGAGGATTTTTGCTACTTAGAGGATTTGTATGTAGATCCAAAGGTTAGAGGCGGTGGGGTTGGCAGAGCTTTAATCAAAGCGGTGGAGGAGATTGCAATTGCTAAGGGTTCAAAACGTCTTTATTGGAGTACCGCACCTGATAATGAGGCTGCTAGAAAACTTTATGACAAAGTGGCAATCTGTAATCGAGTTCAGTACCGAATCGCCCTAAATCAATAAGCAGCACTTAACTTTTATTGTCTTTACTCTCTTTTGTAACTAACAAGGTGCCAATTGCCGCTAAGCCCATCCCAAACAAACCTAAGGTATTAATTTTTTCACCAAAAAATAAAAATGCTTGAATGGCAGTAAGTGGTGGAACTAGGTAATACAAGCTAGAAACTGATGAGGCACTGCCTTTGCGTAGAAGGTAAAAGAGTAGAAATATTGAGCCAATAGAAAGAGCCACCACTATCCAGATAAGAGCTAAGACAAACTCCAAACTTACCTCCACCTTTAATGGTTCAAATATCACAGAGGCGATGGCAAAGATGATGGTGGCAGCGGTAAATTGAACTGCGGTGCCAGCTAAAAATGGAATATCAGCTCCACCCTTTTTTTGAATCAGATAACCAGCGGTTGTGCCCAGCAAGGCTAAAAGACAGGCTGTAATTCCAAATGCAGAAAACCCGATTGATAGATCTCCTTGAAATAACTTTGGTACCAAGAGAAAAACTACTCCAATAAAGCCCAGTAGTAATCCAAAGATTTGGCGATAACCTAGCCTTTCATTTAGTAATGGCATTGCAATCGCTGAAACTAAAATTGGCTGCAAACTTACAATTACCGCAGTAATTCCCGCTGGAATATCAATAAAAATCGCATAAAAGACCCCACCGATGTAGATAACATGTAAGAAAACACTTACTAGTACTGATTGCTTTACCTGGGGCCAACTTATCCGAAGGGATTCACCAATTGCTTTGGCAATTGAGACCAAAATAAGGGTGGCAAAGAAATATCTGATGGTTAAGAAAACAAAAGGCTCAGCGTAAGGAAGTATGTATTTAGCCCCAATAAAACCGGTGCTCCACAGCAAGACAAATATGATTGGTATAAATGTTTTTACCCGACCCATTGTTTAAGGCTAAAGGGTGGGCTAGCAAGAGCAAAATCTGCCAGGGTGTAAGTGTTATCCTTACGCTCTGACAGTGAGGTCAAGTTCAATTTTTCTGCTTATTAAAAAGTTGAGGTAAAAAAAATGAATTCAGCACAATTTGCACAAATGAAGAGTGGTAAGGGCTTTATTGCAGCTCTTGATCAAAGTGGAGGTTCCACCCCAAAAGCACTCTCTCTGTATGGCATCCAGCCTGGCACCTACTCAGGTGATGAGGCGATGTTTGATTTAGTACACCAAATGAGAACTCGGATCATTAAATCTACCTCCTTCACTTCAGAGCGAGTAATTGGTGTGATCCTCTTTGAGATGACTATGGATCGAAAGATTGATGGCATGGGAAGTGCTGAGTATTTGTGGCAAAAAAAGCAGATTGTGCCATTTCTAAAGGTTGATAATGGCTTAGCTGATGAAAAAGATGGCGCTCAGGTAATGAAGCCTATTCCTGAGTTAGAGAAAAGATTAAGTAGTGCAATATCTCATGGAGTCTTTGGAACCAAGATGAGATCTGTCATCAAACAAGCAAACCAAGTTGGTGTTAATGCTGTTGTTAATCAACAATTTGAGATTGGTAAGCAAATATGTGCCAAGGGTTTGGTGCCGATAATTGAGCCTGAGGTTGATATCAAATGTCCAGATAAGGCAGCTGCTGAAGATTTACTGCTCACTGCTCTAACAAAACAATTAGATGCTTTAGGTTCTTCTGAAAATGTGATGTTGAAGTTGACTTTGCCAGATAAGGCAGGGCTGTACTCAAAGCTTGCTGATCACCCACGGGTAGTAAGAGTTGTCGCACTCTCTGGAGGATATAGCCGAGATCATGCAAATGAAATGTTGGCAAAAAATCCAAGATTAATTGCTAGCTTCTCCCGTGCCTTGACCGAAGGGCTAACTGCTCAACAAAGTGAGGCTGAGTTTGATGCCAAATTAGGTGCTGCGATTGAGGGAATCTACCAAGCCTCAGTTAAGTAAAACTATCTTCCACACCTTCTACTCTTTAAGTAGAGTTAGATCATATTTGATAAGGAGTAAATGAGGTTTTATGGCAGCCACAATTGTTGAGACCGCACCATTAGTTCTCAATGTAGGTGTAGTGCTACTTGCTGCCGCCACCATGGGCTTTGTTGCCCGAAAATTTGGCTTACCAGCAGTCTTTGGTTATATCTTCACAGGATTACTTGTTTCTCCCTTTACCCCCGGCTTTGTAGCAGATAACAATCAATTATCGCTTTTAGCAGATATTGGCGTGGTTTTACTTTTGTTTGAGGTTGGAATTGAGATCGATTTAAAACGGATGAGTAGGGAAAATCGATCGATACTTTGGGGTGCACCGGCGCAGATTTTGATCGGAGTTTTGATTGGCACACCAGTATTCCTTTGGCTTGAGATTCCGATCTTCGGTGCACTTTTGCTTGCCTTATCAATTGCAATTTCTTCAAGCGTAGTAATTGTTAACATAACACGAAGTCCAAGACGAACCACTAATACTTCAACTGAATCTGCCATGTTGGGTTGGGCAATTGTGCAAGATATTGTGGGAGTAGCAGTTGCAGTAATTATCTTGACTGCATTTGGCGAAAGTGAGAAATCTCTACCAGTAGCTTTTGGCGGATTATTTGGCTTTGTTTTGCTTGCCTACGCAGGCTCGAAACTCTTACCAAAATTACTAAAAATGGTCAGATGGGAGAGAGATCTATTTTTGATTTACTCAGTCTCAATTGGCTTAGTATTAGCTGCAATCGGCACAGTGGTATTTGGCATACCAATGGCGCTAGCTGCATTTATTGCAGGTCTTGCCATAAATCAAAATCAGGATACCGACGAGGTTCGCAAAGCAATCTTGCCATTTCGAGATTTGTTTGCAGTTCTATTTTTCGTGGTGATCGGAACCTTAATTCAGCCAGCTCAATTAGAGAAGGCTTGGCCATTTGCTGCCTTAGTTTTGTTACTAGTAGTAACCTCAAAAACAATTCCAACTATTTTTTTAGTAAAGATTGGAAAGCTAAATGTGCAGAAGGTTAAATTTGGAGTTGGAATCAGCCAGATTGGCGAGTTCTCCTTCGTGCTAGGAAGCATCGCCTTTGCCCAAAAAGCTATTACCTCATCCCAATACACCGGGTTGTTATTAGCTGTTGTGATCTCAATTGTTGCCTCCAGCTTGCTGGTGCGCAAGGTGGAAAAATCACCCAAAATTAAAAATTAATTACCTGGACTTACCGTTGACATATTGAAATCCTTAATCACCAGTGCTGGAACAGCCATACTGGTCACATCACCTGCCCACTCTCTTGGTTGAGTCCACTCAGTTGCCCCTGCAGCATTAATTCTAGAAAGTGCGCTAACTGGTGAATCATTCCAACGGAAGTTGTTTGTTACCCCCTGCACCTCACCATTTTTAACATAGTAAACACCATCTCTAGTTAAGCCAGTAAGCAGCAAGGTATTTGGATCTACCATTCTGATATACCAAAGGGTAGTAACCAATAATCCATGATCTACCTGTTTAACCAAATCCATAGTTGAACCAGTACCATCATTAACACTCATAATTAAGTTCTCACCCATTGGCGTGTAAGCAAGTGAGGTCAATTTTGAGGTTGCTCTTGTTTGTAATAATGCCTGCAAAACACCATCTTTGATCCAATCAGATCGCTTTTGTAGTTGGCCATTATCAAATACGGAGGTAAAAGGTGAGCTAGCGGCAGCATAAACAAACTGCGCACCTTTTAGTTGTGAGTGGTTTGGATCGCTAAATAATTGCAAGCCAACATTGGATAACTTTTCACCAACCCGGGTGCCGCCACCTTTTTTAGAAAATACACTTTGACCTTCAAATGCATCCCTAGCCCCGGCCATCCACATCATGTAAACGTAAAAGTCAGCTACAGAGCCTGATGGAAGGAGTGTGTCATAGCGGCCGGCAGGCAACTCAACCTTGCGCTCCTGCCAGGTAAGTCGCTGCCTTATATCCTTATCAATGCTGGCAACTGATACATCAGAGAAATCATGGGTCTCAACACCAAACCAGGTGGAGCGAGTTCTACCATGAGATTTAGCAGTCATCTCAACGCGACCAACTGGCTTATCACTTCGCAATCGCAATCCACCTTTAGAGCCAACCCAAACTGACTCATGGGTGTGCTCGGCAAATCCAAATAACTCAATTGCATCGGAAACTGATTTACTCATCATCTGACCTAAATCTGGGGCAAACTTTTTAAATACCTCAGCTCCCGTTGGCTGATGTGGCGCTTGCCAATTACCCAGGCTTAAATCCTTTGCAATCGGTGCGTAATCCTCAGCTGCTCCAGCTGCTTTTGCTGCAGCTGTTGCCTGTTGCAATAGTGAATCGATATCACTCTCTTCAACATTGGTACGGGTAACTGCCCCAGATGCCATTGAGTTTCCAGTGTTGATAAATGCAATAACAGTCACACTTCGCTGTTGTAAAACACCATTGGTAGTTAATGTGCTGCTTGCCCACCTTAGATTTGCTTGGGTGCGATCGGTAACAATAACAATGCACTCATCAGTTGTGGCGCGAGCTAAAATCTTCTCAACTAGATCCTGGGCTGTAATCATTTTCCAACCTCAGCAACTGTGTTAAGAATATTGATCTTGCTAAATACTGCAGCTGGGCAACCATGGCTTACCGCTGCTACCTGTCCAGGTTGAGCCTTGCCGCAGTTAAAGGCACCACCTAATACATAGGTTGATGGTCCACCAACAGCTTTCATCGCACCCCAAAAATCAGTGGTGGTTGCCTGGTAGGCAACATCCTTTAATTGTCCTACTAACTTGCCATTTTTGATTCGATGAAACTGCTGTCCGGTAAATTGGAAGTTATATCGCTGCATATCAATCGACCAGGATTTATCACCCAAAATATAAATACCATCATCTACCGATTCAATTAGTTTTTCTAGAGTCGGTCCAGTTGGATTTGGCTGCAGGGAAACATTTGGCATCCGTTGAATCGGCACATGTCCTGGTGAGTCGGCGTAGGCACAACCATTACTGCGCTCTTGGTTTACTACCGCAGAGATTCTTCGATCGGTTTGATAACCAACTAACACCCCATCTTTAACAATCTGCCACTTTTGCGCAGCTACTCCCTCATCATCAAAGCCAACTGTGCTCAAACCATGCTCTGTTATTCGATCCCCCGTTACATTCATTAACTCAGAGCCATACTTGAGTTTTCCTAATTTATCTGGGGTTGCAAAAGAGGTGCCGGCGTAATTAGCCTCATATCCAATGGCTCGATCCAACTCAGTTGCATGTCCAATAGATTCATGGATAGTCAGCCAAAGATTTGATGGATGGATTAATAAGTCATACCTTCCTGGCTCAACAGATGGGGCGGCAACCTTTTCTGCTAATAATGTTGGCAGCTGATCAATCTCACTATCCCAATTCCAGATTGAGTTACCCATCCACTCCCAGCCATATCCGGCAGGTTGAGCCAAGGTACGCATTGATTCAAAGCCATGGGAGCCAATTGAGATCGCTTCAATCTGTGTTTGAACTCTTACTCGCTGTTGTGTGGTTGATGTGCCATAAATATCTGCGTAGTACTTCTGTTCCTTTACGAAATGAGTGTGCGCACTGGTGTGATTAACTGATTTACTACTTAGCAATTTATTACTTAGCGAAGCAAGGCGATCCTTCTTTTCACTATCAGATACGCAGAAGGGATCAATCTCATAAGCAGATACCCACATTTTGTTTGGGTATACCGGCTCAGCAGCAAGTGAGACAAAATCAGTAGATAAAGGTTTTGAAGTCTTTGCCATCTCTACCGCTGAAAGAGCCAGCTGCTTTGCTAACTCAACACTTAATCCAGGTGCGGCAGCAAATCCCCAGGCACCATTTACGATTACTCGAACACCAATTCCAAAATTTGTCTCATCTGTTTGAGTCTCAGGTTTAGCATCACGAAGTGATAACAGGCCAGTTCTAGTTCTTTCAATTCTTACATCCACATGCAATGCACCAGCAGATTTCCCAGTTGTAATTGCAGCATCTGCACAGTTATCAAGTGGGAGTGCTAAAAAATCTGCATCCACAGTAGTGATCATTTCGCAGCCAACCGTGCCTCTCGGCGCTTTTTTTGCTCAGCAGGATCTGGTACCGGAACAGCCGCAATCAACCGACGGGTGTACTCATTTTTAGCATTTTTTAAGATGGAATCTCGATCGCCATCTTCAACTAAACGCCCCTCCTGCATAACTGCAATTCGGTGAGCAAGTATGTCCACAACAGCTAAATCATGGCTGATAAACAAACAGGCAAACTTCAACTTATCTTGTAACTCAAGTAGTAACTCTAAAAATCTTGCTTGCACTGAAACATCAAGAGCTGATGTTGGCTCATCTGCAATAAGTAGATCTGGTGTTAGGGCTAGTGCTCTTGCGATTCCAACCCGTTGACGTTGCCCGCCGGATAACTCATGCGGGAAACGATTTCGATATGATCTTGGAAGTTCAACCTGTTGTAGTAACTCTTCGACTCGATGATTTAACTCAGCTCCCTTTGCAAGTCCAGCAAGAAGAATTGGCTCACCAATTGATTCACCTATTGGCAAACGTGGGTTAAGAGATGATGCTGGGTCTTGGAAGACAATTCCAGTATGACGGCGGATTGGGAACAGCTCTTTCTGAGTCGCCTTTGAAATATCCTTTCCAACAATCTCAAGTTTTCCAGATTTTATTGGAATTAATCCAATTGCAGCTCTACCTACCGTAGTTTTACCAGAGCCTGATTCACCCACTAAGCCAACAATCTCACCTGGATATATCTCCAAATCAAAATTTTTCACAGCAACAAACTCTGGAATTCTTCCCCGCTTTGGGTAAGCAATTGTTACATCAGTTAACTTAACTACTGGCTGCTTCTTGCTATCAATTTCTGCGCGCTGCTTTACCGTACCTAATTTTGGTACGGATTTAAGGAGTGATTGTGTGTAAGGATGGGTTGGTTTATTGAAGATTTGATCTGCAGTTCCATGCTCAACTGTTAAACCATCCTTCATAACCAATATTTCATCAGCCATATCCGCTACCACGCCCATATCGTGGGTGATCAGCAAAATTGCAGAGTTTAATTTGGTGCGAAGTCCGCGCATTAAATCTAAAATTTCAGCTTGGACTGTTACATCTAATGCTGTGGTTGGTTCATCTGCAATTAGAAGTGCAGGATCACATGCTAGTGATTGAGCAATCATTGCTCGCTGGCGTTGACCACCGGAGAGTTGATGAGGGTACTTATCAAAGGAAAGCTCAGGATTTGGAATCTCAACCAAGGTGATTAATTCAATTGCCCGAGCTTTAGCAGTCTTTGGTCCCATATCAAAGTGGGTACGAAGAGTTTCAACTATTTGAAAACCAATTGTATAAACCGGATTTAATGCAGTCATCGGCTCTTGGAAGATATAAGCAACCTCACGGCCACGGAATTTACGTAGTTGAGACTTGGTAACACCCACTAACTCACTTCCCTTGACCTTAACGCTGCCACTCATTCGAGCATTTGATGCTAAAAGATCCATAATTCCCAAGGCGGTCGTAGATTTGCCTGAGCCAGATTCACCAACAATTGCCAGAGTTTTACCCGCTTGCAGGTCAAAATTCATATTTACTGCAGCTGGATACCAGGAGCCATCAACCCAAAACTCAACTGTGAAATTACGTACTTGCAGTACTGGATCTGACATTTACGCTACCTGCTTTTCTGATGCGCATGAGAAGATGCTCTGGTGAATAATCCTCAAATTTTTCGCCCTAAAAGTGGTTACATTTTTGCGGGCATGGCTTTTTGGATAGTGGCCACCATGCTCTACCTGCAAATTATTGATTATGGATTTAACTTTGGATTGATCATTGCCAGTATTTGGGGAGCTTTGGTTTGTTTGATCGGCTATCAAATCTTTATTCATCCTAAAGTAGTTTTCTTTGATGAAGGAGTTGAGATTGTAAATCCCTTTACCCATCACTTGGTTGGTTGGCAAGATGTTGAACAAATCGACACTCGTTACACCATGTCGATTAAGACTCATGGTGAAGGTGTTGCAACCAAACAAATTTACGCCTTTGCTGCCCCTGCTCCCGGCAGGTATCACAGCAGATCGATTCATCAAAGTGAGTTGCGTGGATTGAACATTCAAAGCACTGGCAGCATTCAAGCCGGTCAAAGCCCTAACTCCCACTCTGGAGTTGCCTCGGCTATCGCCAACCAAAAAGTGATCGCATTTCAAAGGCTTGATAAACCGCAACTTGTTCAATACAGGTATAAATTCAACAGGAAAGCTCTTTTGATTCATCTGATTCTTTTCGTTACAGGTACCTTGCTTTTGATTATTCATAATTAAGCCATCTCATTTCGAGATTGCATCTGTCGGGCATTTTCTTTATCTTTTTTAGAAAGTCTGCGTCTTTGGCGAGGATCAAAAGCATCTCTTAAACCATCACCAATAAAGTTAACACAAAGTGCAATAGCGATAATAAATAAACCTGGATACCAAAATAACCATGGCCTGGTTGTAAAAGCATCTTGGTAATTTGAAATTAAAAGACCTAATGAAACGTCCGGTGATGTGACACCGAAGCCCAAGAAGCTCAGTGCGGTCTCAAGCAGAATTGCACCTGACATCAACAATGTAACTGAAACGATAATTACGCCGATTGCATTTGGCAAAATATGCTTAAAGATAATTCGTCTATTGGTTGCACCCGCTACACGAGCAGCATCGACAAACTCTCGCTCTCGAAGTGATAAAAATTCACCTCTAACTAAACGGGATAATCCAGTCCACGAGAATAATCCAAGCAGTAAAGCAAGGAAGGCAGCTCCCTTGTTACCGAAATGAAATCCAATTACCGATCCGATAATAATTACTGGGATTGTGATGATAAAGTCAACTAAGCGCATTAATAGCGCATCAGTCCAGCCACGGAAAAATCCTGCCAAAGCGCCGACTACTGTTCCAATTGTAGTTGCAATCAATCCAATGATAAACATAACTAAAATTGATCGCTGTGCACCGCGCATGACTAATGCAAGATAATCACTTCCGATGTTGTCTTGGCCGAAAGGATGCTGACCTAACTGAACACCATCGCCATCAATTAATGGCACAATATCCAGAGTTGGGCAACCAAAGGTTCCTTCTGGACAACCCTCTGATAACAATTCAGGAGTGTCCTCAAAACCAAATCGCCACCAGCCAGGAATAGTAAATCTTGGGTTACGTGGATCCCCAATCCGCCAATCAAGCGCTGTAAAAACTACTATCACCAATGTAGTAAAAAAAACCAGTGCCACCATGGCGGCACGGTGGCGCACAAAACGCCTTAAAATAATTTGGCCCTGACTTAATCCTTCAGTCTCCTTATTGAAAATCGCATTTTCATTACTATCAAGGACCACTTCCCCAGAATTTAAACCTTTATTTGATTTGCGCGCCATTATTTTCCAGCCCCCACTCTGATACGAGGGTCAAGCACTGAGTAGAGCAGATCAGCTATCAAATTTGCCAAAATCGCTAGCGTTGATAGAAAGAGAATTACCCCCATCAATAAGTTCAAATCAAATGTAACAATTGCTTTATTAAACAAAGTTCCCATGCCATACCATCCAAATACTTGTTCTGTAATAATTGCACCGCCCACAATCGAAACAATATCTGTCACCATAATCGTTGTAATTGGAATCATGGTATTTCTGAACGCATGCCTCATAATGACTGTGCGTTCTGTTAAACCCTTAGCTCGTGCAGTTCTGATGTAATCCTGATTTAAAACTTCCAGCAAGGTTCCACGTGAGAATCTTATGTATCCGGCAAATGAGATCAAGGTAAGTGCAATGGTTGGCAAAATCATATGTAAAACAATGTCTAGGAACCTAACCCAAAATGGAACCTCAATCAACCAAGCCGTGCTCTGACCAAAAGTAGAAATAGGTCGATAATTAATATCATCACTTTGAATATAGGGTTGCCAAGCTTGCATTAATCTATCTACAACAATTAGTACGCCAATAATTACTACCGCAATACTATTAGTGCGAATAATTGGTCCTCTATCAATTCGTGAAAATATTATTGAACCTAGTAAAGCAACTCCGATTAATAAAACAAACATCAACAATAATCCAACTCTAGGTCGACTTGAATCAAGCAAAATTTGTGCAGGAAAATACATGATTGACGAAACTACAGCGCAGAACAATGAACTCTTAACCGCCGATTTATTGTCTAATCCAACAGATAGATAGGTAATTCCAAATGCAATTCCAACAGCAGCCAACAAAATCACAATTGGGCCTAGGGTTGGATTGAGAAACCATTTAGTTGCACTGATGACGGAAAGAAATACTGCATTTACTATAAAAACTCCGCTAAATATCAGTAAGACTCTTTTTCTTGTACCACTAAAAATTGCCGTCCAAAAAAATCCGACAGCAATACTTGCAAAAATTATTGCTGGTAATGAGATCTGTGCCGAAATGAGAAAATCATTAAAATCAATGGCTAAAAACTGCTTTAACAAAACTGCCACCCAAAAAATAGGCAACGAATAAAGCAAGAAAGCGAAGAAAGTCATCGAGTAATCAAATCTTGAATACTGACGCAGAGCTGAAGTAATTCCTAATCCAATTCCCAAAATTATGGCAACAATTGTTGCTACAAATACCAACCTAACTGTGATTGGCAGAGCGCCAACAATCTCCGTAATAACTGGTTGGTTTTCTCTAGTTTGACCAAAATCTGCCCTGCCAACAAAGACACCTAATACTCCCCGAAGCCAAATAAAGTATCTGACTGGTGGGGGCAAATCTAGACGTAGTTCTCTAGTTAAATTAAGGATTAACTGTTCGCGGTTTGGCGCAGTGCTTGTACGTAGGTCTTCTAAAGGATCTGATGATATCGCTGCTAAATTGTAAACAATAAAACTAGAACCAAAAAGGATCATTACTAGTGCGCCTAGGCGACGTACGACATATGCAAGCATATATATCAACCCTCTAGTAATTTAAACAAATAATATGTTAAGTGGCGTTCAAATTTCTTTGAACGCCACTTAATTTACTTCTTATAACTACTTATTACTAAGTAGTTACTACTTAAGACTTAGAGTCTTAATTAGTGTATCTCCACTCCCAGTAGTTGTGAACTATCTGTGGTGCTAGCGGTCCTGGCTTAATATTTTGTAATTTGCCATTTACGCCGACTAGCTCTGGGAATTGCACAATTGGAAGAGTCACAGAATTACCCATTAACTCTTTTTCAATGATTATGTATTCATCCAATTTTTGCTTTGGAGTTAGCAAAGTAGCTCCGAGCTTCTTCTCTGCTGCATCGATCTTGGCATTTGAGTGTCCAAGATAGTTAGATTCACAAACTGTGCAGTAGAGAGAGGCCATACCTTTTTGGTCTAAAGCTCCCTTACCAAATGCGAAGTGCTGAGCATCCCAACCGCTATCGGCTAACTTAGATGACCAACCTTGTACGCCTGGAGCATTGATCTCAAATCCAGCACGCTTTCCAGCTGGCACCACCAATTTCATGATGTCAGATCGTCGAGTGTTGCTTGGATTTCCCCATAGAAGGTTTACCTTTACATCAGTTGCTGAGTGCTTACGCACTAATGCAAGGGCTGCGGCTTCACGACTTGCTTGTGTACCTGCAGTGAATTTGGAGACACCACTTGCTGCTGTAATCTCTTTGAACCCTGGCTCGCTTGGAAATACCAATGGTGAATCCAAACGTACAGAACCAGGATTAAGTGGCTTGAAGATCTTTTCAACAATCTCATCTCTTGGATACATCATAAGGAATGCTGTTCGCAGATCCTTAGCCTTTTGGCTGTTTCCAGCAAATGGACCGTTGTACTCCTCAGTTGCACCTTGTGCCTTATCAACTCTAAGGTCAATGTGCTCGAAGAATGAGCTGCTTCCACCAACAACCTTAGCGGTTGGAATTGCTTTCAACAACGCCACAGAGTCAGCAGTTGGTTGCCCAGCGTAGATATCAATCTCCTGGTTTCGCAACGCCTGTGCTGCTGCAGTTGCGTTATCGATGATCCTAAATTGGATATTTTTGATTCCATTAGTCTTTGGACCAGAAGGATTTGTCTTGTGCCTTGGGTTTTCCACCAAAGTGATGGTGCCATTTGCTACGGCAGATTTAAGGATATAACCACCATTACCAACTAAAAGTAATGGATTAGTTTGAGCATTTACTTCCTTAATGTTGTAGTCATTTGACCACACCTTGCCCATGGCGGTCATTAACTTCTTGTCATATGAGAAGAAGGCTTTTTCAAACTTTGCCTTAGCGGCAAGGTTTGCTGCAGCACTTTGTGCAGATTCCTTTCCTTCTGCCATTTGAACAAGTGCATGTACTGGAGATGGTCCAGGGGCGTTGATCTCCCAATCTGGAATAGCTGAATCGTACTCAATTGTCAGCGACAACTTATCTGCAGACAAGGTCGGCAGATACACGGCGTGGGTGTCATAAACTCCACCGTAGCAGCCTGAGTTGAAGCCCGGTGCAACATCGGCATCCTTAGGATCGCCTAAGCCTGCACCAAGTGAGTATGAGCTTGAGCAGATAACGTGTGAAAGTAACAAGTCAACTGCGGTAATTGGTGTGCCATCTGACCAGACTTTGCCTGGATTTACTGTGTAGCGCACTTTAAATGGATTTTTACTTATAACCTGATAACTTCCAAAGGTTGGATTTTTTACCAGTTTTGGAGAAGCGTCATAGTAGTAAAAACCAAAGCTTTGTAGATAATTCACATCGGTGTTGATCGTTAAATTCATTTCCGACACTGATGGATTTAGACCAGTCAACGCGTTGCTGGTAACGATTACAACTGTGGAACGGGTTGCTGCGTTAGCTGGTACCAATGCACCAGCAACTAGACCCGCCGCCGCAGTAGCAACGAGCGCTACCTTAGATAAACGATTTAATTTCATTTACTCTCCTAGGTTTAGGTCAAGAGAATCTGGAATGAGAAGTCGACTAATCCCACACCAAATCACTTGAATTGAGCGTAATTCTGCCGTACTGATCGGCCTATCCACAACCCCTTCAAGGGGTGAGGGTTACTTGGCAGCCGTGCGGGCTGATTCAATCTTTGCTGTGGTTAATCTGGGAGCGGCAAAGAAAAAAAGGATTAGGCCAGCTGCTGCCACCAAAAGATATGGCAGACGCAGGGCAAACTGGCGATCTGCGCCTAATTCAACAAGATCAACCAATGCCCCGCCAATTAAGGTGCCAATTGGCAAACTGCCCCAAGCGAAAAAG